>Ga0308171_1000128_pt1 | contig 234750 bp, 211 predicted proteins | sample PhyGR1_FD_202135 | JGI IMG/M metagenome (GOLD analysis project Ga0308171, IMG submission 202135) | Phyllosphere microbial communities from UC Gill Tract Community Farm, Albany, California, United States - DLSLSG.R1 | ecosystem: Host-associated > Plants > Phyllosphere > Unclassified | place...
CTCGCAGGTCAGTTTCATCAGCGCAAGGCGCGATTCAAGAATGACGCGATAGTGCGTCTGGTCAGCGCTCTGGCTCAGCCACTCCATGCGGGTGATGACGCCGTGCACCACCTTGCCGCTGCGCATCGTCAGGCTGGCGAATTTATTCAGCAGCTCGTCTTTTACCGGTAAATCGGTGGTGAACTCGATATCCCAGCGGAACGGCTCGCTCAGTGCCTCGCGGCCGCGAAAGCGCAGTACGTCGGGACGCACAGCCGCGTTGTGAATATCAAGCTGATAAAGATTCTGCCCGCTGAAGCGGGATAGCCACTTTTCCATGTGCTTACTCCTTAACGGGCAGCAGAGTCAGCGTGCCTTCGCCCAGCTCAATTACGCGGGGATAATCCGGATCCAGATCGTTGCGTGTCAGCAGCAAACGCCAGCGGTTATCGGTGAGGTCTGGACGATTAAACAGCGCCACCACCGCGACAAATTTCGCCTCGGCATGCATCGGTATATTGAGGCTGACGCTACCCTGCGGCATTACCAGCAGCGATTTCGACTCAAGCAAATCTTCTTTCAGCACCTTATCGCCATCGCGAAGTAGCGAAGGATAATCCGCGCTGTCCAGCGCCTTGCTGTCTTTCAACTGATAAACGCGCACCATGGTTGCCAGCGGGATTTGGTCGCCATCGGCGTTGGCCGCTTTGCGCGGCGTGAAATCGAGGTGCAGCACCTTAATTTTTTTGTAGAAGATCGATTTGGTGACATCGACGGCACCGTCGGTCACCGTTTGGGTCAGACCACATCCGGCCAGCAGTAAAAAGGCCGGGATCAGTAATACTCGCCATCCACGTAAAACTGGCATGATAATTCCTTTGTATGCAGATTATTCGAAACGGTAATGTCCGCTAGTGGCCGCTTCCCGGCCTGATGATTGCAACCCTTCATAACATCCCAGGCTGACGGTGAGCGTTTGCTGCTGATTGCTCAGCGTGCCCTCTTTCAGCCCCAATACGCCGGTGCGTCCCAGACTGATGCGTTGTGACTTCGCCAGGCGTGGCTCCGGCAAAAGGGTTAACGGGATAGTGAGGCGCAATCGCGCGTCACTGCGGTAACCGAGATAAACACGCATCAGCACCAGCAAATCGGTATGCAGATAACCGCCGGGCAGCCAGCCGCGCGCTTCCTGCTCACTGTGCGTAACGAGGGAAACCAGCACGCGACTGCTTGCCTCCTGCCCGGATTTTCCCAGCGTGGCACGCTGCGCCAGGCTAACACGGTTGTTCCGGCCCAGGCCGCTACGCTCCGCGATCTGTACTTTGACCGGATCGTGTTCGCTGATGGTGGCCTGCGTTCCCGGTGCCAGCAAATTCACCAGCGCCCGGATGCCTTCAGCATTGCGTGTTGGCAAACGCATGGTGCCAAGCAGCGCCAGGAAGCGTGAAACCGGCGTTGCCACATGCTGCGCAGTGCCCGGAATCCCCAATCCCACCAGCCCAAGCAGACATTGCGAAGTCTTATCCGCACCGCCGGCTTCAAACGTTGCCGGATAGGCATGTTTGCGCCAGATGCGGTAATACTGCGTGGTGATGCGATGGCTGAAGATATCGAGAAACGCGGTCAGCGATTCATGCCCTTCGCGACGCTGCGCGATGTCATCAAGGTACGATCCCGGCAGCGGCGAATCGACGCCGTACATGCCAAGAAAGGTGGTTCGGACCGAAGGCGGCAGCGCCGGATTATCATCATCAAACTCAACCGCACGCAGCTCGCTGACCGGAAATCCCATACCCGGCCACGGACGAAAACGTACCGGATCGTTGGCCGGATGGCAGGTGGTGCCCAGCAGCGGCAGGTCTGAATTTTCCTGCTCCAACAACTGGCAGTAGCGATAGAAATTCACCCGCCAGATGTCGTCTTTCAGTTGTGCCGTCAGCCCGGTATGTGCTGGCTGTGATTCTCTCGCCATTGCAGTCGTTTCCCTGTTGGTTGCAGCACCAGCGTCAGCTGATTGAAAAGATGGATATCCGCGTAGAGCGAGAAGAAACGGTGCAGCATTTCACCAAACAGGTTCACATCGCCCTCGCCGCTGAAGTTATCCGCATTCAGCGTGATTTCGATGTCCACGCCGCGCAGCATAAAGCCGCGTTCGAAGCGGCGGATCAGGCTGTGCTTCACCGCCACAATCGCTTCAAGGCGTCGGCGATTCATCTCGTCGTCGGTCCAGTCGTACAGCGCCAGTGTGCCGCGCAGCACTTCCGGGTTATCCATCATGCTAAGAAAGTTGGATCCGAGATGGCTCATCACCCGCCAGTGGAAACGGTCTGCCGCAGGTGGATAAAGTGGCAATGTCGGCGCAGTCAGATTCATCACGGAGACCGGCACTTTGCCCGCTTTCACTACGCGATCCAGCAGCGTACTTTCCAGCGCCTTGCGCGGCAGTTGACCGTTGGTGCCGGTGATGCGAATCGATAGTGACTCAGGTTTTTCTGCCAGCTTATCGAGTTCGAATGAGCGACCGCCGAGGATAATCCAGGTATCGTGCATGCCCGATGCGCCACGCTTCACGCGCGTGTGGAAATAGCGTTCCGGCGCATCGTGGCGCATCATGCCGCCGCGATGACGGAAACTGGTGAACGGCACGTATTGGCTTTTGCCATTTTTCATCGCGCCGTGAATATCATCCACGCTGTAAATTTCGGTATGACCATCCTGCAAACGCAGCGGGCGCAGCAGATATTCGGTTTCTAGCGGATTTAGCGTCAGCGGATCGGCTTCCAGGCTGAACAGGTTAATCACCGGCGCGCAGTGCAGCTGGAAATTCTCGGTCTCGAACGGCAAATCCGCCGACCAGGTTTCACTCAGCACAATGTCGATTTCAAACCAGGTGCTGTCGGCGTCCAAACCAATGCCTTCGAGCCCGCGCAGTTCCAGAAACATAAACTTCTGACGAAAGCTGAAGTATTCCAGCAGCAACTGATAACCACTGAAGGCACTTTCGCCTTTTGGCCATAGACGATCAGCATCGTCGAAACCCATCGGCTTGCACCAGCCATCAAACGCATTGCGCTCCGTATGCGTACCCGCGTGGCGGGCATACATCGCGTGCACCTTACGCGTCAGCGCCAGATGCAGCGCCGAGGCAACCGGGCTGTCGGCATTCAGATAAACAGAGACTTTATCCATGCCTACTTTGCTCCAGTCGACTTTTGCCGGGCAGTCAAAACGCAGGCGAATGGTTGAGCGTCCGTTAGTTTCGGTGTGCAGTCGCGCATCGGCCAGGTTTAGCGGCTGCAAGGTCAAATCTCGCGTGGTGCGATACTGACAGGCGGTTTTATGCTGCCCAACCGGTCGGGATAACACGGCGAATTCCGCAGGCAAAACTTCCGCCTGGCGCAGCGTTTGCCACTGCGGATTAAACGCCACCACCGAGAGCGACGGAATGGTGCGCATATAGTGCGGCCAGAGCAGGCTGACTAAGCCTTCGGTCAGTTCCGGCAGATCGTCATCGAGCTTTTCACGCATGCGCCCCATCAGAAACGCAAAGCCTTCAAACAGGCGTTCAACGTAAGGATCGCGCGCGCCGTGTTTGTCGAGGTTTAGCATCGCTGCGCGGTCGGGATGGGCGCGGGCAAACTCTTTGCCGGCTTCGCGCAGATAACGCATCTCCGCCTCGTAATAGCGCAGGGTTAAATCATCCATGTTTGGATTCCTGGAAAGTCATATTCATTTGCAGTGAATTGCAGCACGCACAAAATCGTAGCGGCGCGATTTATCGCGTTCAGTTGATTTTAAAAGGCCAACACAACGCAATAAATTGCTCCGCTACGGGAACGTGCGGTGATTAGTTACAGAGCACAAAGGCTCGGGAAGGATCGATTTGAATCATCGCGGCAATCAGCTTGTCCATTTCCGGCGTGAGGCGGGTTTTGTCGGTTTCGCTGCGCGATGACTTCATGCGCAGCAAGCGCAGGCGACGGGAATAAACTTCAAACATCAACGCAGGCTCCCACTCAATCACCGTCATTTGCGGTGCGCTGTCGCTGAGTTCACCCAGCAGATGCAGCGCCATTTCATTGCGGCCAAACTGCTCGGCGATACGCGCCATTACCAGCCGCATCAACCAGCGACTGCGCGCGGAAGTTGTTCCTGGTCGGGTTTGCAGCCAAGCCAGCGCGACTTCCGGGCCTTCGCTATCGCCCTTGGTCATCGCTTCCGCTTCCAGCGCCAGCACGTCATCCGCATCGCTGCTAACCATCACCGCCGCGTCTTCACCAAGTCCGCTGTTGTTGCCCTTCACCTTCTCATTGATCCAGTTCAGCGTGACTTCGTCGGCATAAGGTGTGCCGTCATCCCAGGCCAGCGTTTCCAGCCCTTTGAGGCGATCAAGTAGCAGCGCCAGATCCGATACCACATAATCCGCATACTGCTCCCACGGCGCACCGGCGCGGGATAATCCCTGCCACAGATACCACTGCACATCGAGGCTAAAGTGATTAACGCCCTCACAGAACATCTGTGATGCGTACTCCACCAGTTCGATCCAGTTTTGTTGCAGATAAAGCCGTTTGAGCTGGGCGCGGTATTCCGCTTTCGGCGGCGGCAAACGCGTGCAACTGTTAGCATTCATTGGCGGGATGACATCCACTGTGTCCCAGCGGAGGGTTTTCATCAGACGATGCGAGGCGAGCCAGCCCGCCGATTGTTCGCTGAGCCACGCGGAAAGTAACTTGCCCTGATCCAGCAAATCGCGTCCGGATTTCACCGCTGACAGCGTCAAACCAGCCGACTGCGAGGTTGTGCTGGCGCTACTGCTGTTTTGCGGCAGCATCGCATCGCTGCCGCCGGAACCGTCCAGCCGCTGTTGCAGTGCCGTGCACAGGCCAGCCAGCACAGGACGCTCATTTTCCGGCCATAGCTGCGTCAGTTCAGACAGTTTCACCAGCGCGCCAGCGATCAGGCTGGCGTCTTCCGGCACCACTTCCGGCCAGCGCGCCAGCACATTCAATACCTTCTCGCTGTTCAGCCATTCAAATGCTGCCTTGCGCGCGTTCGCGCGCTGGGGATGCAACTTATCGCCAAATCGTTCCACCATCGCGCACAACAGCAGCAAGCCTTCAGCCAACCCTTTTTCACCGTCATTGACTAAGCGGGCGAGGATGTACCAGGTGATGACGCGGATATCTTTGACGTTTTCGCACAGCAGCGTTTCCGCTATCTGGCACAAAAGATCGGCATCCATCCCGGAGAGCTTATTGATTTCGTCGCGCATCGCCTGGAAATCATCTTCATAGGCCGGATCGTCACCGGTTGGATTGCTCTCACTGAGCGGTGCTAACCAGTTTTGCCACAGCGCCATTCCCGCGCTGATATTGCTGGCAGAAGTGGCTCCGGCGCTGGCCTGCAATCGTTGTTCTGGTGTCATTGTTTTTCCCTGTCATGTCGACTGTTATTCATCGAGCGGTGCGGCGTCTTCCGGCACTACTGCGTCATTAATGGCGTTAGCGTCCACGTCGAAAATATTTTCTGGCAGGCTAAAACCCCGCAGCTTCAGTAACGCCAGCGGCCCTTCACCCAGCTCACTGCGCAGAATGAACTTCAGCGCTTTGCCGTCTGAAGTGTTCCACGTTAGCTGGCTGCGACTGCTATCCAGCGGCGTTTTCTGCGCTCTCTCCAGTAAACGAATCCAGCCCCAATTGCCCTGATTGTTTTGATACAGCTGCATGCCGCTGCTGGTCACCGTCTGCCACGTTAAATTCGCGCCGGGGTAGTAGGTTTCTCCCGGCCAGCGGAAGCTCTGCCAGCCTTCCATCTGATTGAAGTAATCCAGTTTCTGCTCATCAATGGTCATTTGTACGCGAGCGATGTCTTGTGAAGGCCGCGCCATTAATTCGAAACGTAAACCGGCATCGCCCTGCGAAAAGGCAATGTCGGCAATCGATGAGAGCTGATTGATCGCCGCAATAATGGCCGGATCAACCTGCATGCCCTGACTGGCGGAAGGATCAACCACCCAGCGATTACCTTCCTGATGCAGAATGCCGCCGAGATTAGTTTTCAGGAAGGTCGCAATACGACCGGAATCGGCACGTACAAAGTTGGCCAGCAACGGGATCGCCGCATCGCTGCCTGTGGCTTTAAACGGATAGCGTCCGGCAAAGGCGGTGTTCCACTGCTGCACAATGGTCGACTGCCAGCGCGCATTCAAACTGCCCGCTGCCGGTGCCAGCACCTGCCGCCACGCCAGATCCAGCGGCTGCACAAACAGGGCCTGACCAAAGCCGCTCCACTCCTGACCCAGACTGGCAGCGACTAAACTGCCATAGTCGCGCGTATCGGTAAGATCGATGGATTTGCCCTGAAACACGGTTTGCGCCAGCATCTGCGCCATCGCTTGTGGATCTGGCGCGCTGGTGACCTGTTGCAGCTTAAGTCGAACCTGCGTCACACGCGCCAGCCACGACTGAAAGCTGAGATTACCGTTGCTGCCAGTGCCGTCTTTGCCTTCCATCAGGCTGGCAAGTGGGCCGAACACGCCATCCAGCGGGCCTTTCGGACCTTGTGCTTGTGAGATCAACTGTTTAGGTTTCTTCTCGCGGCTTACCAGCTGTTTGGCTGAATCCACCAGCGTATCGGTCAAGGCTTCCGACTTCTGACCGGTTTTTCCCTGCCAGGCCAGCGTGTTCATCAGCGCCACCAGCGGCGACTGACGCACGTCAGCCAGCTGATTTAACTGGCCGATCGCTTCAGAAAGTGACGTCGCGTCCTGCCACTGAATGCTGTTCACCATGTTCAGCCAGACGTTGCCAAAGTCAGTGAAGTAACGTTCGATAAGGCGCTCTTTCAGCGCTTCCGGCGAGGTTTCGCTGCCCGGATGATGCATTTTGTCGGTCAGCACCCAGTCAATTTCACCGCGACGGGCGTTAACCACATCCTCAATCGCCTGCTTAACCTGCTCTTCCCATGCCTGACGCGTAAACATGCCCGGTACGATTTCATCGGTAAAGAACAGCGTTGAGGCGTCGGTGTCGCCGGTCATATCCGCCAGCGATAAATCTGGCCAGTTACGCGACACGCGTTTAAGCATCGCCTGATACAGCCCGGATTCAGCATTACGCTGACCAATTTGCTTCAGCAGAATCTGACGCACGGTGCTGGTCAGCTGACTGTCGGGTTTGATTTTCCATTCAGGATGCAGCGGAACGTTCTGCGCCCAGAATCCCAGCAGTTTGGGTGCCAGCGTCTGCCATGTGGCTTTCTGCACGCCTTCGCGCTGCGGCCACAGTTGTGCGGTATTTTTCGCCAACCACTCCGCATCAGCTTTGTCCGGGCGCGCCAGCATTAGATAGCCTTTCAATAGATCGTAAGTGTGCTGCGTGCTATTGAGTCGTTCGCTGCTGGCAGGGGGAAGACGGACAAAATCGTCGAGCTGCGCTTTCAGCGTTTGTGCTGCCACATCACGCATCAACGCATTGTTAACGTGGGCATACAGCGGCCACAGCGAAGTCAGCGTGTCGGCATCCTGATTGAGACCGAACCGGGTATACCACGGCGCGCCGGTTTTCTGGCGATGTTGTAGCCGCGCAATCTCCTGCTGCAATGCCATCTGGTGCTGCAAGCGATCGGTCAGCTGTGCTCGCGTATCGGCCGCCGCGCGTGCGGTTTCCTGCGCCTGATAAATCTGCATGCGGTTCACTGCCAGCGACAATAGCGTCCCGGCGAACCACAAGCCCAGCACGGTAAATAGGGCAAAGCGGGCGATGCGCATCCAGTCAGTGGAAAGTTTGCGTGGCCGCACGGCAGCGCAACTTTCGGCTAATGTATCCCAGAGGGTGGCAGCGCTGAGAATATGCGGATGATGATCTTTCACATCGCGCTGTGACGTGAACACCACACCGCTCAGGCGATAATTTGCCGGGCTTTTTTTCAGTGCGCTGATGGCGTTGTTGAGATCTTTACCCTGCTTGTGCTGCAAGCGCTCAGCGAGATCGAGATGCCAGTCATTGCGCGTGTCTTCCAGCGATAACAAGGTTCCATGACTGCGCAGGCGCGGGATCAGTTCATTAATCAGCGCAGCAGCGCTGTTAATATCGGCATCCGCCCCAAACATCGCGGCGACCGGGTTTTCAGCATCGATATGCTGCGGCCAATACGTTGGCTGATTCAGCCACAACCAAACCGGAGCCTGCCAGCCGAGCTGGCTATCGCCTTTGTGCCGGTTGCGGGCAATCACATCACATTCGTTTTGTCCCGGCAGCGCATCGCCGTTGAGCATCATCAGGATGCCATCGAGCGGACGACGAGAGCGCAGCTGTTTCAGCTCGGCGAGCAGTGCCGTATCAGGTTCTGACTGCGCATCGCCGCCGTAAACCAGCACAAAGTCTTCGCCTTCCTGCCAGATATCGCGAGTGAGTTGGGGCACGGAAGCCTCCACATCGGCTTTGCTTCCCTGCACCAGAATGATGTTGACCTTGCGCTGCCAGCGGCGACCAAAGCGAAAACGCAGATGTTCTGCCAGCGTGGCCGCGCTAAAGGCTTTTTGCGTAAGTGCATCAGGCGCATCGACAGAGTCATTGACGCCAGCAGCACGCTGCTTATTCTTCTCCATTCCTGCCTGCACGCCAGTTTTACCTGAACGGCGAAACAGACTTTCTACCGTCCAGCCAATCAACAGCACCAGCACCATGGCAAGCGCCGCCCAGGTGAGAATGCGCAGACCGGTAACGGGGGGAATAGAGGTCGCCGCTTCTACCGCTTCCGGAAAAGCCCAGAGCAGAAATGAGATGATGACAATCAGTAAGATGGCTCCGGCGACGCACGGGCCAATAATGGTTTTATTTTTTGCTTCAGACATTCCCTGTTAATCCTTTCTCTTCCTGCTCTTTTCTTACCACCATGACCCAGATCTCTTCGCTCTCTGGCGCTGATTGACAGGCGATGGCCTGCGCTTCACCCGCCGCAAGTGCTGACTGCGCTAACGCGATCATCAGCCAGGGCGCAGAGATATGGGTGTAACCAATAACGGAATCAGGCACTGTGAGATCGTCCGTCATGCTGAATGTAACTTTGCAGATATCGCAGGCATTGCTCCACGCCGCGCCCTGCGTTACAGCCTCACCGGTGATCCATGCACCGTTGAGGTTCTCCGCTTTCAGATCTGCCCACAGCACTGCGCGCTGCAGTGTTTTATCCAGCCCAGCGAATGAACCCTTTTCGGGACGGTGCAGGCGCGCAGCATCCGGATAATGGTGCGAAGGCCGATTCGCAAATACCAGTGCGGTAAAAGCATCGGCGCCGCCATTCTGTGGTGATTCGGGCAGATGCACGGATATCGCCACTAATATGGCTGGCGTATCGAACGTGCGATCCAGCCAGTCATCAAGCCCGGCCATGCCGTTTTGCGTAATGCGATTGAACGGGCGATCCAACTGCTCATTGAGTTGCTGAAGAATCAGTGTTTCAGTCTGAGCCGCTTCAGCGCTGTCACAATCAATTAATAACCAGCAGGAGAGATCTTCACGCAGCGGCGCAATCACGTCTGTGATGCGGCGGGTTAGACGTTCAATCGCTTGTTGCGCAGCGAACTCACGATTTGGCAGCGCAGCATATTGAATGGCCGCCAGTTTGCCGGTTGGCACGAAACGCTCGACCACTGGAAATGCGGTTTTGATGGCATCGACAATGTTGGTTGCATGCTGCCCGGCGCGAATTTCAATCCCGGCATCCAGAATCCAGGCTGGAAGCTGGCCGCGCTGAGTTTCTTGTCTTATTAATTGTTCGCGCTCGATATCCCACGATTGCGCACCAACCTGATGTGCCTTATAAGCCACGCGGCGCAGGCTAAATATCAGTCCCCACAGGCAAAGCGGCAAGCCGATAGCCGAACACCAGAAGATGAGGCCCGCCCGGTCTCCATGCCAGAACCAGGTAACGATTGCCGCACCAATGAGCAGAACAACCGCCAGAAATATCAACCAGCGGCGCGTGTCAGGACGTTTCACTTTTGCCGCTTTTTCAGGAATGGTATCCAGCCAGACGGGCATACTTAGCCTACCTTAGCCGCTGCAAACGAACTGATCAGCGCGCAGCCGCAAGCGCATTTGTGGCCGTGGAAAGCGACAGGAATATCGTGATCAAGATAATCAGGATGGCCTTCAATTATGGTGGTCGGGCCGTGCCCCTCTTTTGGGCAGGAAACCTGGTCACCTTTGCGGGCAACGCCGATACCGCCAACCAGCATGGTTTCAGAGCCGGTCAGAACCTGACCGCCGTGCGTGGTTTTGTCGCCTTTGCGGATGAATGGGAGCATGTTGAAAACACTCGATTTTAGTTATGAAAATGAATTACAGATATATATTTAAATTAATATCCAATCAGAATTTATTTATTCAATTGCGGATAAATCATCATGACGGAAAGTGAGTGAAGTAATTTATTTCCTTATCAATTTCGTTAACAATACAGATATTTACTGTAACGATTTCAGCATCTTTACCTTTTGATTCAATAGATTCTAAATCACATTTATCATTAATAAATTCATACCAAGCTCTCTTTAGCTTAAGTATGCTATTTTGCTTTTCAGGATTATCCTTTATGGCAATTTTTATTACATTTTCTAACTTATAAATTGAAAGATTAACGCTTGCATATGATGATTTATTGATATCATCAAGCTGTAGTAGTTCCTGCTCGTTAAATGCAGAAAATGATTTGCATGATAGAGAAGAAATAAATATAAAGAAAAACGCCTTCCACTTCATTGAAATTACCTTGAAGCATAAATAAGATAAAAAATTAAGGGAGTATGAGTTTGAAATGAGGAGCATCTAATTTCAATGATTTTATTTAAACTTATTATCAAGATAAACCTTTATCAAACTAGCAGTCTTAAATTCAAAAAAATTTTCATCACCATTAATTTCACCATTAACTTCACCATCAAACCCAGCAAGGTAAGGATCTTACGTTATTAATAAATTTTGTTTAACAACCCCATTTTTGTAAGTATATCCATACACTTGATATATGTTTGCATTGATTCTTTCGGCTCGATGTAGCAACGCCCACGAAACAAGAACAATGATATTTTGATCTCCTCCGATTTTTTAAAGAAAATGGTCTCGATAGACGGAGGAGAGACATTGTGCTCATAGCTATCGATTCTTGAATTCTTATTGTTGATTTTTACAATCAGATCAAGAACGTCAGATGTCGAGTTCCCCTTCTCTACAGACACAAAATTACCTGGAGAGAATTCAAAAGGCCCTTGAACAACTTCATTGGCAGATAAAGAAAAACTGGCTATGGACAGCATCAGAAAAAACGGTCGAAGAATCATATTAAGCCCATATCAATTTAAAAGGATATCCTCACAGGGCAAATAGCCATTGATTGCGATTCTTTTTTATTAATGTATGAGATACCACACCATTTTCTGTCTCCGTCAACAGAAAGAACATTAATCATATCATCCTTAATGAGATAAGATGAATTAGCTTTAAATTCAGAATCATAAATATAGGCTTTGTCTGTTGTTATTTTAAATGGTTGGTGTTTATCACTCTCAATAAATGTTGCCGATGGCTTTGCGATTTGAAGAGTGGTAACTCCATTGTTGCCAGATGAATTTTGGAATGTAACCCCTCCTTTAACATTGGTTACAACCCAAGTATTACCAGAGTATTCCTGACATATTTTTTCAGCAGTATCGCAACTAACAATACTTGACTCTCCATTCAGGAGATCTTGTTTGGATTTAAATAGTTGGTAAACATACACGTTATTACTCCGATAAATTATTATAGGGAGATAGTGAGTTACACCTTCTAATAGGTATTGAGGAGCAATGTCGTTTGAGTTCTGAATCATTTTTTCAACGAGAGCGTCATTACTGCTTTCAATTTCACTTGAGTCTTTTTTTATCTTTTTATCTAACCCACACATGGCACGATTACCTATTATCCCATTCACGCCACTTTTGAATTTCACATACACGCAATCATTTATGAATGAATAATCTGAAAATGTAATTGTTGAATACAACGAGTAAGAACTCAAAGATTGATTATCATGTACTAGCGAGGGTCTCCCATTGAATAAATCATAAAAATATGATGAATTGCCTTCACCTTTTTCGCTAAATTTTATCGAGCTTATCTCACCATTAAATTCATACTGAAGTTTCATCTTATTTTGATCAAATTTATAACTACCTGACTGACCAGATAAACTTGAGCTTGAAACCAAAAAAAAAATAGATGCAGTAACCTGAAGCAATTTTCTTGTCATATCAAAACTCTTTTGTCCGAATCGAAGGCTATCGATACTTCGGTGCCGTCCAGCAGCGGCGCGGGCCAGTCGTAATCCTTCCCCGCGTAAGGTTTTGCCATGCGCACTAGCAGGTCACCGTAGCCCGCCTCACGGTCGCTGCGGTCAAAGTCCAGCTTTGCGCGGTAGCGCCCGGTACTGTCCAGCCACGCGTAGGTTTCTTTCTTTTCAATGGTTTACACGCGCGCGGGCAGCGTGGAGGCAATCACCGGACGGCGCATTAGTGCAGGTCGCAAGCAGACGGTTTCGCCGTACGCTATGCCGTCAAACTCCAGCATGAAACTGCTGCTGCGCGAGTCGTGGCTGCGCACTAGGGTGATGAGCACGCCGTCATGCAATCCGTCCGGCAGCGCGCTGTGGCTCTCCAGCACCTGGCCCGGCGTCCGCTGCGCGCGGTTGGTGGTGCTGTTGGTAATAAGCACCCACGGTAAATAATGATATTTCTACTTTTTTTATTTTCCCAAAGAATCAGCCATGATCCATGCAACAAGAGGCACACCCTTTGAATTAATATAGCCAATATTAATCCAATTATTGTCTTTGGAAGTTTTTATAACTTTTACCTTATCACCAGTAACAAGATAAGCACTTGTTTTGCTATTATCTTCTGGAGATAAAAACAAATATGATTTCTTAGAAATTTTTCTCTCAGACGTTACACCCCTTACATAATTTAAAATATACTCATTTACTATTGATTTAGACTCTTTATTCTTTCTAACTAGCTCTTGATAAGTATTGATGTTGTCATTATCAGGAGCATCACAACGCAAATACCTTTTTACTGTTAATTTATTAAGTGATGCCAGATTGTCTTTAACATTTTTAATTGTTGGTCGAAGTGACATGAAATCAAAGGTGTCTGTTCCTTGTGAGTTTTCCAGTACATCTTCATTTTTTTTCCAATCATAACCACATACATCGCCTTCCCAATCGCTTACATAACAACCGTTTTTCATGTCTACAATGCTACAATGAGCCTTATCAACATATTCTTTTTCTTCTCCTTCATCACTTATGTATCCTCCAGAGATACTATTTAAAATCAAGTACCTTCCCGATGGAGAAACTTTAGTTGAGCCATCTTCCGTAAAATAGCGATCTTTGATGCCTAGATCTATAACATAGCCATTCCCATTAAAAGATACTGCCCGCCAAGCATCAAAATAATAATTATCTCCGTTTGTTTTTTCTGAAAATATCACGCTAGTTCCGAGTGGCGACTTAATCGTAACGTCACTCAAGGCAGATGTTGGAATGGAAAAATAAAATATATAAATCATATTTAGATAATGATAATCCTTCATGGCCCATCCTATAGTGAATTAAATATCGCGATTTAATTATTTATTTTACCGGCAAACTTATATTCATCGACGCAATAGGTGTGGCCATTGTTTCTTCCTATTTAAGCCAGCGAACCCAGGTAGTTATGCTAATTAAGCGTGTAGATTGGACGTGTATTCTCTTTAGCAGACTACAGCTGTTTCATCTTTAAGGCTGAGGTGTTTGTTAATTTCATTTTCACCAAAACTTCCTTTATAAAAGGCAGACACTATGCATATAGAATTGACAATATCACTGGCAGTGGTGAACTGAAAAACGAGAATCAAAGACACTCCCTCGCAGTATCTATCACCTCAATAAGAAAACTCTATAAAAAAGGTTTTTTATAACCATTGATACTATATTTTTCTTTAACCATCCTTTAATTAAAAATGATCATTAAAAACCTAAAAACACTTGATTATTGATTAACTATTACATAGTTTCTTTCTCTTTTTGAATACTTCAGCTCACTTACTATATCCCCTTTAATACTGTAACAATTTAAAAATGAGCCTCCATTATCCTTTTCTAAATTCTGATAGATAGCTGTCATGTAAAAACCAAAATCACACTTTTCAGACTGAGGATTAATAGTTTGGATTACCTTAGCATTTTTCTTTTCAATCACATTGATTTCATTAATAATTAGTTCGCCTTTTTGGGCTTTATAGACACCAAAGAAAGAGTAGCCAGCATCACTTCCCCAAAAAGGAATTATTAGTGATTCACCGGTAAGGGCTCCATTAACCCATGAATTAGTAGCTGTCAATTTAACATCGTATTCCTTACCATTGCTAGACCAACTACCATTAAGATTATTATCACTAACCAACAATTTGAACTCACATTTCTCTGGATTAAACATTACCCCATTTACAATATAGTCTTCATAATCCTTAACCCCATGAACTTCACAGATTGTAAGCTCATCGTTTAACTTCTTACCAAAGAGAGCTATAGGCGTCATTTTCTTATTATAAAAATAACTACCTTTAATGTTCACTCCAGAACCAAAATTATATTTCTGAATCGATAGCTCAATTGGATATACTCCAACAAATCCTTTGTAATTTTGAACTTCATACCAATCCTTTTTAGATAAAGCATTAAAAGACAAAAGAGCACCAATAATAATAATTAAAAACCTCATGCTTAACCTCAACAAATTAACACTCGAAAACTTTATCATTATGAAACCTCTCAAAATGACCTCTACGTTTAGCATAGCTATCAGTATGAAGATTTACTTTGGCAGTAATACGATCAACAATGCTTCCATTGTTACCTTCATCAGCTATTTTGAACAACTCTTCTCTTAACCAAAAATAAATAGCAGACCTAACGCAATATTTAGCCTCTTCTAACTTTACAGGCTCTTCAACAAAGTTGACAGAATCACCCCATTGAGTTTTATAATACTCATTAAATCCTTCATAGTTCGATTTACCTGTGAGGTGAACAGCCCCTCTCCCTCGATATAAACTACCATCGCCTGATAATACATCACCATTCCCTAGCCTATTAGAATAAACTCTGTTTGCTATAGCCACTTCATCTGCACGAGTGGTTATAACCTTTCCGGTTTTTTTATAGGAATAAGTCTTGGCTTCTTCGGGGTTATTCCTAAAATATTTAAATGTTTGCTTAAGCCCGTCCTCACTATAGTTTAAACTTTCAATTGGACTGGCTGCCCCACCCATCTCTTCCCTTACTTGGGCAAAAAAATGATTTAAACGGCTTACTGTATCCAATTTATAAGCCTCTGAGTTTTCATTAACCTCATCTACAAAGCCTTTTAAAAAGGACTCTTTTGCTGGCGATTTGATACCTTCAAAAACTTTATAAAGCATTTCTATTGTAAGCGACCCATTGTTTTTATTTCCAATAGAGCTTATAAAAGTGACCGGATGCATATGCCACGGCGCAGGCCCCATTCCCGGCACCTGCTTCATCCACGTCATTTTCTCAATAAATGTTTCCAGATAGGTTTTCCACTTCGAGTGCTCCCCCGTCAGTGTATCCAGATAGGTTTTCCACATCGGGTCATCTTTACCGTAATACCACTCGCTGGGATGTTTAGCGATGATGCGCTGTAAGCGATCACGGTAGGACACGTTATTTAGCGCCTGCAAATATTCATCGATGGAATAGGTGCCGTCATTATTACTGTCTATCTTCGCCAGCAGGCGCTGGTAGTTATACTGATTGAGCGCATAGCCTGGACGATTATCCGCTTTTGCTGCTGATTCCAGTTGTTGCAAAATTTCTTTCACTATATTGTCAGGTTGTAACTTGCCATCAATCAGGTCAAAACTGGCTGATGACTTATTCAGCACCGCAAAACCCCGTTCAGCCAGCGCATATTGTGAAATCAGCTGCGCGTCTGCCGACGCGATCCAGCCGCCTTCCTGACGGATCTGGTAATATTTCGGCTGGTCACCTTCTTTTACTACCGGCACTTTTGCCAGCGTCACGATGCCATCGGATTTGGTCTGGCGCTCGCTTGCAGTAATCTGTCCAGCTTCATTTTTATCGAACAGCTTTAGTCCGGGCTTAAATTTCAGAAACGCTGGCTTGTCTGTCCCCACATTTTCTGGATTGCCAATAAACTTAGCCACGTCATCCATGCTCAGGCACTCAATGTGCACCTGATAGCGCGACCTCTTGCCGTTGTCTGTTGGCAGTTCATAAAAGCCCAGATGCCCGATGCTGTCACCCGCGCTGATGGAAATAGCCGTTGCCGGCTTTACCACGCCATCAAACGTTGGTTGCGCGCCGGATGCGGTAGGTGTTGATGGCGTCAGATAGTCCGCATCAGACACAACCCATACGCGGTCACCTTTCTTAAGCTTGCCCACGTCTTTACCCAGCGTTGCCAGGCTGAAGGTATTCAGCGCACCGGAGGGCTCTGGCGGGTTTGTCCCCGGTTTCATAATCGCGCGCGTTATCTGCTGCGCGGTGTTACCCGGCTCGTAGCTCAGCGGAAATCCTTCCGTTAGCTTCCCTGGTGAAATACCTTTCTGAACGTCATCGCTGCTCAGATAATATTTTACGCCCGTGCGTAGAACGGCGCTGACCTGCCCACCGGACTGAGCCCCGTAAGCAGGCGAACATTTTGCCCACCAGGATGGCTTTGGCACAGTAGCCGCTGAAGCCAGTGAACCGCGATCCGAAACGGTCCAGATCTTTGTGCCTGCTGCTAACATTGTGCCCGCTGCGTTCTTCGTCTCAGCAACAAGCGTCACTTCGGTAAACTGCCTATTGTCCGATGCACGGCTGATAATATTGTCGCTCAACGTAACAAGTATTCCGGCTGAAAGCATCCCGGCAGACTTAGCCGGTTTCGCCGTCACATCCTCCGCGCTCATGTAGAATTTCTGCGCCTTCACTACCTTGCGCGTCAGTTCGCCTCCTGATTGTGCATAGGCGCTGAACGGCGCGAGATTCATATACAGCGTATAAAACGTCAGGCCACTTGCCGCTGTTTCACCCGGCTGAATGTGATGCTTCACCAGCACAAACGAGTTCGACATATGCAGCTGGGCGTTATTCCAGCTGGTGGCTACGCTGTCGTAATCCCTGCACACCCGGTACGCCACAATCTCGCCGTCCGCCATGCAGCGGACAAACTGTTCACCTTTGTAGGGCTGATTGTTATAGAACGTCTTTTCCGCTTCGCTGTTGGTGCTCAGGGCACACCACGGAATGGTCTCTTCCGTGATGTGAATACCGCCGTGCCACATGCCCTGGCTGCCGACAAGATATTGCCCGGAGCTTTCGCTACCGAGCTTCGCCAGCAACTCCTCAGCGGAGCCGAAGGCCTGCCCGCTTTTGTTTGCGGGCACCGGAAAACTGAACTTTGGTAATACTGCTGGCATAAATAACCGTCCCTGTTATTCGCAGGCCCATTTAGGCACGTTGCGGGTAATCACGCTGATTTCACTGGTTTTGAAGTCCGGCGTTTCCATGGGTAAATCTGCCCCGCCCGCCGGTATCAGATACTGCGCCACGTTCATAATCATCGGCCCCTGCGAGCCGTGCTCGACGCCTTCGCCGCTCAGCTTCAGGTACGAGCCGCCGCCGTTCAGCGTCAGCGTTTTTGGCGTGCTGATGACGATTTCGTCTTCCGAACTGGTTATCGTGATTTGCTGCGCGGCGTTAAACGTCATCGCGTTGTGCTGCGCCTGCATCAGCACCTCGCCCTGATTGGCTATCACCGTCATCGCGCCGGTGTGGGCGAACAGGCCGAGCGCCTTTTCGGCGGCCAGCGACAGGTTTTTCATCGCGCCCGCGTCCAGGTTATTACCGGCGTTCAGCAGGGTGTTCTGATTACTGGTCAGCTGCAGGTGCTCGCCCGAGGTCAGCGCCACGCCGAGCGGCGCGCTTGCAAGCAAAGCGGCGGACTGCAGATTCTTCAGCCGGTCCGACAGCAGGTTTGCCTGCGTGCTGATGTCACCGGTCAGCGCACCGGCGGTTTCGGCGGCGCTGGTGAGGGCCGCCATCTGATTATTGGCGTTCGATATCTGTCCGACCGCCGCCGACATCTCCAGCACCTCGCCCTGCGCCTGCTGCTGGCCGTGTGAGCTCAGAAACAGACCGCGCGCGGCGCGCACTGCGCCAAATTCATCGGTGCGCAGCTCAAAGCCGGTGCCGCGCTGTTTGCGCTGCGCGTCCACCAGATGCCCCATGTTGAGCTGGCTTTTGCCGTACTCGGTCGCCAGCTTGATGTGCTCCTGCTGGCGCAGGTCTTCCATGCGCAGCTTGTTGTTCGCCGGCGTGCGCAGCACGTTGCGGCTGTGGTTGTCGCGCGTAACGTGGTCGGGATGTTCGGAGTCGTGCTGCGCGTGGGCGATGTACGGACGGTCCGGGTCGCCTCCGTCGAAGGCTATCGACACTTCGGTGCCGTCCAGCAGCGGCGCGTGCCAGCCGTAGTCCGCGCCCGCGTAAGGTTTTGCCATGCGCACCAGCAGGTAGCCGTAGCCCGTCTCGCGGTCGCTGCGGTCAAAGTCCAGCTTCACGCGGTAGCGCCCGGTGCTGTCCAGCCACGCGTAGGTGTCGTTCTTTTCGATGCTCTCCACGCGCGCCGGCAGCGTGCCGGCAATTACCGGACGGCGCAGCAGCGCAGGTCGCCAGCAGACGGTTTCGCTGTACGCCATGCCGTCAAACGCCAGCATGAAGCTGCTGCTGCGTGAGCCGTGGCTGCGCACGCGGGTAATCAGCACGCCGTCCTGCAATCCGTCCGGCAGCCCGCTGTGGCTCTCCAGCACCTGACCCGGCGTCAGCTGCGCGCGGTTGGTGGTGCCGCTGGCCTGCAGCTGGTCGCAAAGCAGTCGCTCATGATGCAGGCGGGCGAAGAACGCGCCGGACTCCGTGCTCCCGGCGTCACCCTCCGACAGAAACGGCTCGGCGTAGCGGTACGCTTCGCCGGTGGTGATGCCTTCCGCGCTGCTGATGCTCTGCGTGCTGTCCTGCGGCACCAGCGCCTCGCGGTAGTTGTAGTCGCGGGTGCTGACGCTGCCGGTGACCACGTTGCGACCGGTGTGAATATCAAGAATGCATTCCTGACCGGTGTTGCTCAGGCCCGACGCCGGTCGCAGCGGCAGCGAGGTGCCGAACTGATAGTGCTGCTGCGAATCGTGGAACATCACCACGTCCTGCTCGAGGCGCGCGTCCATGTCGAAGCGCCAGAAGATGCCCACTTCGGCCAGCAACCGCTGGATGAACGCCAGGTCGGTTTCCCGCCACTGGGTAATAAGCTCACGCTGCGGATACTCGCGCGACAGGCCGAATTCAAAGTCCGGGCCTTCGAAGCCGTGCGAGCGCAGCACCTGCTCCACCACTTCCGGCACCGACTGGTTGAGATAGATTTCGCTGCGATGAGTGTGACCGAGCATCGCCAGGCGCGGCACCAGCGTCAGCGCGTAGCGGGATTCATCCTTCGACGAGGAGATGCGGCGAAACGTCTGCACCACGCCAAACACTGTGCGTACCGGCGTGGCGGGCGCGCAAGTGAACATCGGCACCTGGAAGGTGAATGAGGCCGGTTTGTTCAGCAGCGCTTCGCAGGCGATGTCCGCATTTTCACAGGTAACGATGACGTCGTAGCGCCACGTTTCGCTCAGCGCCTCTTCGGCCTGAAATCTCAGCACGTCCAGCGTCTCGTCGCAGCCGTGCACCTGCATCAGGTAGCGCGAATGGCCCAGCGTCTGCGCCGCCTTTTTCACCAGGGAAATGACCTCATCACTCATGGTTCACCTCATCAAACGCCAGTACGATGCCCTCTTCTTCCGTGCAGTCCATGGTCAGGTGCTGTGGATGATTACCCGCCGCACGATGACTGAGGATTTGCTGGCTCAGCACCGGCAGAATTTGCTGATTCAGCAGGCTGTCGACGTTGCGCGCGCCGGTGTCCGGCAGCAGGCAGGCGTCGGTAAGCATGTCGTACAGGCCTTCGCCGATGGTGGTGCGGATGCCGTAATGGCGTTGCAGCCGTTTACTGACCTGCTTCAGCTTCATCTCCACGATGACCCGCATCGCCTCACGCGCCAGCGGGCGGTAAATCACCGTCTGGAAGCGCGCCAGCAGCGCGGGCTGGAAGTGGTCGCGCAGGATCGGGCGCAGACATTCCTGCAGGTCGGATTCGGCGGCATCTGGCTTTTCCTCCAGCAGTTGCATCAACTGATCGCTGCCGAGATTCGAGGTCATCAGGATCACGGTGTTGCGGAAGTCGATTTCGCGCCCTTCGCCGTCGCGCATGAAGCCGCGATCAAACACCTGATAGAACAGGTTAATCACGTCGCGGTGCGCCTTTTCCACCTCGTCGAGCAGCACCACGCTGTACGGTCGCTTGCGCACCGCTTCGGTGAGAATGCCGCCCTGGCCGTAACCGACGTAGCCCGGCGGCGAGCCTTTGAGCTGGGAAACGGTGTGCGCTTCCTGATATTCGCTGAGGTTGATGGTGATTAATGATTTCTCACCGCCGTACAGCAAATCGGCCAGCGCCAGCGCGGTTTCGGTTTTGCCGGTGCCGCTGGTCCCGACCAGCAGGAACACGCCCTGCGGGCCGTTTTCGGAGGTGAGTCCGGTTTTCGAGGCGCGCAGGCGCCGGGCGATTGCGTTCAGCGCCGCGTCCTGACCGACCACGCGGGTGGCGAGCTGATTTTCCAGCGCCAGCAGCTCCGCCTGCTCGTCCTTCATTAATGAGGAGAGCGGCACGCCGGTCCAGTCGGCAATCACGCCCGCCACGATGCGCGCGTCGACGTCGGCGGTCAGCAGCGGCTCGTCGGGCTGCAGCGCGTCGAGGTCGGTCTGGAGCTGTGCGATGGCGCTGCGCTGGCTGACGTCTTTGCGGCCTTCCAGCAACTCTTGCATCAGCGACTGCACGATGCCGTAGCGCTGCTCCAGCGCCTCCAGCTCTTCATCGGTTACCGCAATCAGGCCGGCGATTTCTGCCAATCGCTCCTGCGACACCGCGCCGCCCAGCGCTTCGTCGTCAAGGATGGCGCGCTGCTCAATGTTCAGCGCATCAAGCTTCGCTCTTAAGCGGGTTATCGCCTCCGGCGTGGTGTCCTGACTCATACGCACGCGCGCAGCGGCGGTGTCGAGCAGGTCAACCGCCTTGTCAGGCAGCTGGCGGCCTGTAAGGTAGCGGCGCGACAGCGTGACGGCGGCGCGCACCGCCGCGTCGGTGATGTGTACGCCGTGATGGTCGGCGTAGCGCGACTTGAGGCCGCGCAGCATCAGGCACGCGGTGTCGTCGTCCGGCTCGTCCACCTTCACCATCTGGAAGCGTCGCTCCAGCGCGGCGTCCTTCTCAAAATACTGCTTGTACTCGCTCCACGTGGTGGCCGCGATGGTGCGCAGTTCGCCGCGCGCCAGTGCCGGTTTCAGCAGGTTGGCCGCGTCCGCGCCACCCGCTGCGTTGCCCGCGCCGATGATGGTGTGCGCCTCGTCAATAAACAGCAGCACCGGGTTCGGCGCATTCTGTACCTCGGTGATGATGTTTTTGAGGCGCTGCTCGAACTCGCCCTTCACGCCCGCGCCCGCCTGCAGCATGCCGAGGTCCAGCGTATGCACGCTCACCGGCTTCAGGCTGTCCGGCACGTTGCCTTCGGCAATGCGCAGCGCCAGCCCTTCGACCAGCGCGGTTTTGCCGACGCCCGGCTCGCCGACCAGAATCGGGTTGTTCTTACGGCGGCGCGACAGGATATCCACCATCTGACGGATTTCGTTGTCGCGGCCAAATACCGGGTCAATTTTGCCGCTGCGCGCGTCAGCGGTGACGTCGCGGGTGAAGCGGGCAAGTGCTTCGGTTGATGCAGCTTTGGCTTCGCCTGCGGGAGCTTTCTCGATAGTGCTGACCGGCATCTCCGGCTGCTCCGCTTCCGCACGCTCGTCGGACTGCGCTTCCAGCATCGGCTGCAAGCGTTCCAGCTGGCTCATGCGAAGGCTCAGCAGCGGCCAGAGACCTTCGCAGCGCACCAGCGACGATTGGTCGGCCAGCGCCATCAGCAAATGGATACTGCGAATTTGCGGGGAATTATCAGATGCGGAGGCCATTAGCCACGCCTGCTTCAGCAGCGCTTCCAGCGAAGAAGAAAGCTGCGGACGCCCGCGCACCGCGCGCGGCTGGCGGTCAAGAAACGCCAGCAAATCCTGCCAGATGGCATCCATATCCCACTCGTAGCGGCGCGCAATCACGGTGATGTCGCCCTCGCCCTGCTCCAGCAGCTTGAGCAGCCAGTGTTCCGGCTGGATTTCGGCGTGCGCGCGGGTCTGGCACAGCGACGCGGCGGCTTCCAGCGCCTGCGCGCAGAACGGATTGAGGCGACGCAAAAGCGCGGCTGACTGACTGTCCATAGCAAAATCTCCTGATTAGGGGCACGCTACCGCCCGTCGCCGTGTACCGAAGCGCATAAGGTCAGCAGGTCTGAGGTGTAAATGACTTGTGGTTTCACCCTGAAGAGATGAATTCATAAATCATCTGCCAGGCTGCAAAAAACAGCCCGGCGGAGGGATTACGCTAAATAGTTCGTGTCGCAGGAAGGCGGCAAGCGAGTGCAGCCCCGGGAGCTTACATAAGTAAGTGACCGGGGTGCGCGAGCGCAGCCAACGCACCTGCGGCGCGAAATATGACGCGTAATCAGGCTGTGGCGCGTTCGTTCCACGAATCCGAGTGAATGATGTTGCCGTCTTTATAGGTCCAGGTGATTTTTTCGTAGCGCAGCTCCAGCTGCTCCAGATGGTTGTGCTTCTCTTTGGACGGATCTTTAACGTCGTGCATGATTGGATTGACCTTCACCACCTTCACGTTCTCCAGTTTGGTGTTGAAGTACTCGACTTCCTGACCGGCGTCATTGATGCGATACCATTTGAATTCGGCAGATTTCAGCGTCTGACCCGTACTGACCGCTTTGTAGAGGTACGGGCTGGAAGAATCGATCTCTTTAGTGAACAGGAACGGCGTGTGAATGCGCGTGCCGGTCAGTTTGCCCGTGTTGTTGTCGGTCGGGATGTAGAGGTTGTGTTGCTGCGCCACCACTTCGATGCTGCCTTCGCGATCCTTCACATCAACAGAACCCTTGATGTCCGCGCCGCCGTCGTCCTTCAGCCAGAGATAAACGGGAATTGCCATTGGGATTTCTCCTTTCAGTTTTCAGAACCGTCATCATCCTGTGATGACGGCAAGGTTGTGTCCGGCACGTTGCAGGCATCAGCCTGCGGTACCAGACTGATTTCGACGCGACGATTGAGCGCACGCCCTTCCGCCGTGTCGTTACTCTCAATCGGGCGGCTCTCGCCATAACCCTGTACTGCAAAACAACTTTCCGGCACGTCACCGGTATCACGCATCCAGTCACGCACCGCTTCCGCACGCTTTAGCGACAGCGTCTGGTTCAGCGGTGGATTGCCGGTGTTATCGGTATGCCCACTGACCACGATCAACCAACCCGGACGCGCTTTAATGCCCACCAGCGAATTCACCAGGAAGCGGGTTGAACCCTCTTTCAGTGCAAATTTGCCGGAGTCGAACAGCGACATGCTGTCGAGACGTATGATTTTCGGTACAGGCTTGGGCTTGGGTGCCGGTTGCGGAACATAACTGTCGATGGCCTGTTGCAGTGCCAGCCACAGTCGCGCGCCGGGATAAAGACCGAGGCCATAGCGCAGTGGCTCGCCCTGACGATGCCAGCGCTCCAATAACAGCGCCTGCTGCTGTAAAGCGTTAAGTGATGAGGCTTTCGCGGCGTAGCTGTCCATCGGAATAGCGTGCCAGCGTTGCAATCCATAGCCGGTCTGCTCAATCAGCTTGCGGTTGTTATTAGTTGAACAGGCCAGAGCCACGAGCGCACAAAACAGCAGCACCAGCATCACGCGCCGCGCGGTTCTGCCGCCCTGAACCGGAACGATCAGTGGCACCAGTACGGCGAACAACGGGTCGGCAAAGGATGTCGCAGGTTGGGATGGAGGCATTTCAGGCGCAAATATCATCACCGCATGGCGTTGCAGATACTGTTGCCACAGCGAATTTTCAGCACCTGCGCTGCTGCCGCAGCGAATGGAAACCGCCACAGGCGATACCGATGGGCTGAGTCGATCAGCTTTTTGCAGTTCGTCGAGCAGTGTTTCACGTAAGAATTGCCAGGCGTGCCGGATAACCGGGATGCAGAGGATATTGCTGCCCTGACGCTGCCAGTCGTCTAATGCCAGCTGATTGCCGTCCGCATCCGTCAGCGTGGCTTCATCGTCACGAACCAGAATCCATGGCGTAGCGGGCCCGGAAAACTGGCATTGCAGCGTTACCGGCAGAACCAGCCCGGTCAATTCGGTCACGGCGCGCAGTTGCTGGCGCAGTGCTTTCAGCCGGGCGCGCAACTCACCTTCATCCAGCTCCTCGTCGGCAATACAGCTGAACGTCACCGACATGCGGCCCGCCTGCGACGGCGAGTGATCCCAGATTTGCTCAACGGTACTGCGCAAGTCCTCAATCTTTTCAGCCCGATGCAAACTGCCCTGCGCGGTGACTTTAACCTTTTCATCGGCAAAAAAATCGTCCCGCCCGTTGCCATACACCAGCACAATCGGCCCTTCAGCAGCAGCAGCCAAAAGCGTTGAACTGGATGCGGAGGCGCTGGCGTAGCGTTTGTGCAGCGGCCACAGCACGGCAGCGGTTGCCAGCACCATTACCAGGGAAATCAGCCATTTCACCGGCAGCGTCAGCGCGATAAAACACCACAGCAGCCATAGCAGCGCGATGACGCACAGCGCCGTCGGTGCCAGCACGGATAAGGTGAAAGAGCGGCGCATCAGGAACGCAGCTCCGGCAGCTGTGACGCCAGCAGCGCCTGTAACCACAGATGTCCACCCCACCACGCCAGCAGCGTGGCAGCCAGAGCGATCCCTGCCCAAAACCAGGCTGAACGGAACAGGCTGTAATGACGCAACCTGCGCTTGTGCACCACCAGTGAAACAGCGGGATCCAGCGGCTGTACGCGTTCGTTCAGTGCAACCAGCGCTTCTTCACGCTGTTTCGGATTGACGTTTGCCGCGCCGAACATGCCCTGGAAGCCCAGCGACAGCACGCGGTGATAGCAGGTGAGCACCGCCATCAACGGCGTGGGCTGACGCAATACTTCCGCAATGCGATCCCACAAGGCTTCACCGGCACGCAGCGAGCCAAAGAAGTGCGCCTGTAGCGGAACCGCGCGCCATTCACGCTGTGCACCGGCGGTGTCATCATTGTTGCCGGTTTCACCCGGTTTGCGGCTCAGCACCACCTCATCCAGCAATGCACACTGCGCGTAACTGATATGGCCGATGCTTTCCTCGTCGACGTTGGCGGCTTTCAGTGTTTCTCGCACTTTTTCCACCTGCGTCAGACAATTGCGATACAGCGCTTTGCCATCCGGAATGACAGCCGCATGCTTCAGCATCGCTACCGTCAGCCAGGTTTCTGCCATCAGTTCGTCGATATCAATGTCATTTTTCATGAGCGCAGCACCGCGAAGAGTTCAAGTTCCAGTTCACCCAGCAGCGCCGGGATGTAGAACAGGCATACGCCCTGATCGAGCATTTCACGTGAGGCGGCGCACTCCATATCCAACGCGAAGTACTGGTTTTCCAGACGCACCGGCAGCGCCGCAGGAACGCGGTTGACGGCGATGAGTGGAATGCCGTCCAGCGCAATACTGGAAATGGCGTTGACGTTATCTGGCGACCCGGCTTTGCACAGCGTCGGGAAGCGTTCGGCAATCTGCCAGGCTGGCACATCTGAACGCACCGACAGATAGAAATCGGCGTCCTCACGCAGGCGCATGTCATGCAGCAAGGCTTTCCACGTCTGTCCATCCGGGCGGGACATATCCAGCGCAATCACGCGCGACGGCAAGCTGGCTTCCAGCAGACCGGCAATCAGGTCAAACAGCGGCGGGAAGCTCTGTGCCGGATCTTCATGCTGATAACCTGGAATAGCGTCAACATCGTGATCCAGTGAGAACGTCATGATGCTGCCAGCAAGACGTGCCAGCTCAGCCCACACTTGTTCTGGGTGACGCGCCGGGAACCGTTCAAACTCGGAAAGCACACGTGCGTGAGAATTCAGCGCGTTAAGCAGCCAGAACAGCGAAACGTCGGCCACGGCAAAATCGGCCAGACGTTCGTTGCTCTCACGACGCATCGCCATCAAACGCTGGCGACGTGAACGTAACTGGCGATTCAGTAGCACCAGACGTTCACGTAGCGCATGACTGGAAGAGAACAGTGCCAGCGGCGGAATAAACGCCGGATCAATGCGCCAGCCGCCCTGCCCGTCGCTAATCAGACGGCACAGCGGGCAGGTTTCCCAGGCATCGTTGTTCTCATGCTGATAGCGCAGCGCAAGATTAAAGCGCGCCACGGCAATTGACTCTTCTTCCGGCCCGAAAGCATCCTGAACGTTGACCCATTCCTGGCGATAACGCTGCGGACGCTCCGGCGTCGCCTCGGTTTCGCAGACGTTGCCGCCGCCCGCCTGCATCAGCGGTAGCGCCAGTAACAGCGTGATGCTGTCTCTGCCTGATATCGCATCTGAGCGCAGGTCACGCGGTGCAGGTGCAACATCACTTTGGCGGGTATCGATTAACGTGCCGTCTGGCAACCAGAGGCGCAGTGTTTGAACCACTGCACGACCTGATGCCAGCTGCGTTTCGTCAAATTCGACCTGCTCTACGCCCCATGGGAATGGAGACGTCAGCGCAGCAAGGCCAGCATTGGTAAACGCTTCCCATGCCGACTGCTGCTGGAACTGCTGAGGGGACAGCAATGCCCCCTCGTTCCACAGTGGACGATAAATTTTCATCCCTGAGTTCCGCCTTACGCTTTAGCTTTCGGCATCTGAGAAACCAGCGACAGGTTCACGTCCATGCCTTCCACCTGGAAGTGCGGGATGGCGAACAGCTTGACGCGGAAGAAGCCTGGGTTGTCTTCGATGTCTTCCACCAGCACTTTCGCATCGCGCAGCGGGTGCGAGGATTGCAGCTCGTCGCCCGGATCGGTCATCTCGGTCACCAGCGTGCGCACCCAGGTATTCAGTTCCAGTTCAAGCAGGCGGCGGTCTTTGGTGGTGCCGATGTTTTCGCGCTGAATAAGCTTCAGGTAGTGCGCGATACGCGACAGCAGGAAGATGTACGGCAAACGCGCGTTGATGCGGCTGTTGGCAGTGGCATCGGCGGTGTCGTACAACGCCGGTTTCTGCGTCGAGTTAGCCGAGAAGAAGCAGGCGTAATCGCGGTTCTTGTAGTACGAAAGCGGGATAAAGCCGAGGTTGGCGAACTCGAATTCGCGGGTTTCCGGGATCATCACTTCGGACGGGATTTTCACCTGGTTGCCGGTGCCCAAATCGTAGAGATGGATCGGCAGATCCTGCACCGCGCCGCCGGCCTGCGGGCCACGGATTTGCACGCACCAGCCGTTGCTGATGAAGCTCTGCACCATGTTGGCGGCGAAGGCGAAAGAGGCATTGGTCCACAGGTATTTGTCGTGGTCCGGGCCTTTTACTTCTTCGATGTAGTTGAAGCTGCGCACCGGCACGGTGTCCGGGCCGTACGGCAGACGACCGAGCACGCGTGGCATGGTTAGGCCGATGTAGCGCGAGTCGTCGGTGTCACGGAACGACTTCCACTTGATGTATTCGGCACGGTCAAAGTAGTTGCCGATATCTTTGATGGCAGCCACTTCTTCCATCGACTCTTTGAGGAAAAACTGCGGGCCGACCGAACCGATAAACGGCATGTGTGCTGACGCCGCGACTTTCGACAGGTTGCGCAGCAGCGCCACATCCTGCGCCGAGGCATCAAACTCATAGGCAGAAATCACCGCGCCAATCGGCTCGCCGCCCGGCGTGTCGTATTCGGCGACGTAGGTTTGCAGATAGAGACCGCTCTGGATGATTTCTGGCGCATCTTCGAAATCCTGACGCAGATCGTCTTTCGATACGTCGAGCACTTCAATTTTCACGTTCTGGCGGAAGTCAGTTTTATCCACCAGCGACTTCAGGCCGCGCCACGCCGACTCCACTTTCTGGAATTCGTCGTGGTGCATCACCGCATCGAGCTGGCGGCTGATCTGGCGGTCCAGCTCGGCGATATGGTGATCCAGCAGGTTTTTATCCAGCTTCTCCACTTTCGCACCACTGATTTTCAGGCGCGTCAGGAATACCTGCATCGCGGCTGTCACGCGCTCGTCGGCGGTGGCATCAGACATCGCCTGATTGTCCTGCCAGACGTTGAGATCACTCAGCTCTGACACCGGATTGAGGTTGATTTTTTCAAACAGCGACGCGTAGACGCCGCCCGCAGCCGGGCGGTCCAGCACGGTGGTTGCACCATTGGCATGGGTTTCATTCTGAACTGACATCAGCATTCTCTCTCTATAGTCCGTTACGGGGATGATCAGGCTTGATCGATGGCTAACGCAGACAGCTCGCTGCGCAGTTTATCGCTGAGTGCCGGATCTTTCAGGATGGCTTCCAGCTCTTTGCGGAAGGTGACGTTATCCAGCAGGTTGGATTTAAGGTCGCGCAGCAGATTGCGCATCGCCAGCATGGCGCGCAGCTGAGGGATTTGGCGGGCAACCTGCTCCGGCTCGAAGTCCTTCATGTCGCGGAAGTTAAGCTGAACGTTCTCTTCGCTGCCGTCACCGGCCAGGGTGTTCGGCACGGCAAATGACACCGCTGGCGCGATATCGGCCAGCACGCTGTTGAAGTTGTTTTTGTTGACGTTGATTTTTTCGCGTTCAGACAGCGGGCGGTCTTCCGCGCCGTTACTGAAATCGCCGGTCACCAGCAGCTTGAGAGGGAGCTCGGTTTTCTTCGCCGCTCCACCGGTGTGCAGGTCTAGCTTGAGGTTGATACGGGCTTTAGGGATTTCGTTCTGGTAAGAGTTGCTCATGTTTACTCCTTGTAAAAATGGCGCGGAAAGCACGCGTAGGCACACTTTCCCTGTGTGTTACCGCGCGAATATATAGCTGGAATTTTAGGAAGGCAATAAAGCGAGATGATCTTTGCGGTCTGATTTATATAGGAAATTTCTTATGATTTGAGTTAAGCCCCTGATGAACCCTGATAAAGTGACTAGGATTGTTCTTAAAATTATTTTTGACCGGGAGTGCCATTTATCACCAAAAATACTTTTACAGGTATCAATAATACAGTGGCGCTAATTGTTACCGCAGGGGGATGGTGTCGAGCCGAGGGAGGACACAATAAAAAAACCCGGCGCGCGCCGGGTTTTACTTAAGCTACATTCTCAATCAAACGGTTAACTGTAAGCGTGCAGCGTGCGTTGGCACAGCGCTGAACGGACGCAATCCTCTTTGCCGAAACGCACCACGCCGATCATCTCATCCTCTTCGAAGCGCGCTAACGCATCGGCAAGGCCTGACCTGGCGTGGGATGGCAGGTCGCACTGGGTAATATCGCCGTTGACGATAACCGTCACGTTTTCCCCCAGGCGAGTCAGGAACATCTTCATCTGTGCGGCGGTGACGTTTTGTGCCTCATCAAGGATCACCACCGCATTTTCAAAGGTACGTCCACGCATGTAGGCGAAGGGCGCGATCTCTACCTTGGCAATTTCGGGCCGCAGGCAGTATTGCATAAAGGAAGCGCCGAGACGTTTAACCAGAACGTCATAGACCGGTCGGAAATAAGGCGCGAATTTCTCGGAAATGTCTCCGGGGAGGAAACCGAGATCTTCATCTGCCTGCAGCACCGGGCGCGTTACGATAATCCTTTCGATATCCTTATTGATCAGGGCCTCAGCCGCTTTGGCTGCGCTAATCCAGGTTTTTCCGCAGCCGGCTTCGCCGGTAGCGAAAATAAGCTGTTTCGTTTCTATGGCATGGAGATAGTGTGCCTGAGCTTCATTTCTGGCTTCAATCGGCCCGCGGTCACGTGCATCACGTGCCATACCAATCGAATCCAACCCACCCATTTGCACCAGCGAAGTGACCGATTCTTCTTCACGCTGACGGTGACTGCGAGAGTCGCTACGAATAACGCGTCTTGCTTCACGACGTGCTTTGATCACTGCTTTCTGTCTTCCCATAGTGGCACCTTACAGTTGGTTTCATTTATCGCGGCGGATCACCCGCGGCGATGACTTGAACGCTTTAGAGGTTTAGTTGGCTTCCTTGTAAGCCGTGTCGAGCCAGTGAGAATGGTGTGCATCAGCGCCGAGACGCAGGCGCGCACCGGTAAAGAAAATGAGATTGAACAAGAACGATGTTTGAAAAGTAGCGAGGTTACGTTGGAGGGAAGAAATCCCCCGCAGTGGACTGCGTATGGTGAAACTATTTAACTGTCCCAAAGAGAGACGAATCATGCGCGAACTCCAGTGGCTTAGCCACACAACTGACAACGCTTATGAATAAAGTGCATCATATTTGCGGTGGTTTGCAACATTATTTTTACGTACCAGTAAAGAAAAAAAGATAAGCGAAGCCTAAGGTCTTTTACCTTAAATTAAATTTCTCATATTTATCATATAGATGATTTATTAACGGGTAACATAACTTTTTAAGAACATTCGGAAGTGATTACTTCCAGCGGAAAGTTTAAGGAATACTTAACAAATGCGCCTGCGAAGCGGTGACCATCGCAGGCGCTGCACATTTATTAATCAGGCCTGCAATAAAGGTTGCCCGAGATAATGGTTTTTATCCGCCACGCCCGGCAGCGCGAAAAAGTATCCGCCGCCAATCGGGCGAATATATTCTTCCAGCGCTTCGCCATTGAGACGCTGCTGCACGGTAATAAAGCCCTTGGTTAAATCATGCTGGTAGCAAACAAACAATAAACCCATATCCAGCTGACCCGAGCCGGTAATACCGCTGGAATAGCTGTAACCGCGCCGCAGCATCAAGCTGCTGTCGGTTTCCGGCGTGCGTGGATTGGCGAGACGAATATGCGCATCCAGCGCAATCAAATCGCCATCGGGATCTTTGCTGTAATCCGGTACGTCATGCTCGTTTTTCATACCCAGCGGCGCGCCTGATAACTTCTCACGACCGAAGATGGTTTGCTGCTCGCCGAGCGGCGTACGGTCCCACATCTCTACGTGAAAACGGATGATACGCACCGCCTGATAGCTGCCGCCGTGCGTCCACGCCGGTTCCTGCTGTTCGTGCGTGACCCACAAGAGTTGATCCATCAATGCCGGATTATGCGTATCGGGATTGGCGGTACCATCTTTGAAGCCCAGCAGGTTGATCGGCGTTTCTTTGCCGTTGCTGCGCGCCGCGTGGTCGGCAATAAAACCGTCGCGACGCCAGCGCACCGCCAGCAGATCGGGTGTGCGTTTAATGATGTCGCGCAGCGCGTGGATCACCGTATCCTGGGTGTTGGCGCAAATCTGGAGCAGCAGGTCGCCATGGCACTGTTCCGCATCCAGCGAATCGTTGGGAAAACGCGTCATGGTTTGCAGCTGCGCAGGCTTGTGTTTGCTTAAGCCGAAGCGCTCATCAAACAGCGAGGTGCCGACCGATAACGTCATGGTGAGATTGTCGGGCGCGATATCGGCACCGAGAATTCCCGAATCCATCGGCGGCAGCTGCGGATTGGTGACCGCCGGCGCCGGTCCACCTTGCGTGAGAAAAGCGAAGCGATCGGTTAGCAAGCGGAACAGACGTTCAAGCTCGGCTTTGTCGCTCGCCAGCACATCAAACGCCACCAGCATCATGGATGCCTGCTGCGGCGTGACGATACCGGCCTGATGGGCGCCGTAAAAAGGTTGCGCCTGCTGGCGCGAGTTGGGTGCAACCGTGCCGGGAGAGAAGCTATCGGCGGCTGCGGTATGAAACGGACAACCGCCGCCGAGGGCGGCTGCGCCACCCAACATGCCTAATCCCTGCAATAATCGACGACGCGACGGCTGCGCCGCGTCATTTTTATCACTCATGATCAGTCGAGACCCAAGGTTCCACGCAACAGTGAGAGATCTTCCGCCAGCGTGGTAATCGGGCCTTTCAGCGCGTTACGGTCAGCGGTAGTCAGTTTTTCGTACGATTCAAAGCCATCTTTGGTGCGATATTTGCTGAGAATGCCGTCGACTTTCCTGAAGTTAGCATCCACTTTCGCCAGCAGCTGCGGGTTGTTTTTCTGCAGCAGCGGACGCAGCAGATCAACGATTTTCTGCGCGCCATCGATGTTGGCCTGGAAGTCGGAGAGATCGGTACGGCTGTAACGATCCTCTTCACCAGAGATTTTGCTGGAGGCCACTTCTTCAATCAGACCGGCTGCGCCGCCAACCACCTTCGCCGGTGGGAACGCCAGTTCGCTGATGCGGGTTTGCAGATCGAGCACATCCTGATTTAGCTTGCTGGCGAACTCTTCGGCACCTTTGGTGGTGTTATCGGCGAACAGGATTTTTTCCAGGCGGTGGAAACCGGTGAATTTCGGATCTTCATTTTTCTTCTCGAAGTCATCTTCACGCGCATCAATGCTGCCATCCAGATCTGAGAACAGCTCAGCAATAGGTTCAATACGCTCGTAATGCACGCGCGTAGGTGCGAATAGCGCTTTGGCTTTCTCGATGTCGCCGGCTTTCACCGCATCGGTAAACGCTTTGGTGCCCGCTACCAGCTCTTTCACTTCATTCATCACGTAGACTTTGTAGTCGGCGATCGGGCCAACCAGCTCCAGCACATCCGGTTTACCGTTTGCCGCTTTCTTCGCATCGCCGCTCACCACCAGCTTGCCTTTCGGGTTGCTGAGCAGGCCGCAGGTCATGTCATATTCGCCCGCTTCCAGATTGGCGGTGAGTTTCTGGCTGAAGCCAGGCGCGATGTTTTCACGCTCTTCCACCACCATCACCCCTTTCAGGATCTCCCACTCCAGCGCTTTCTGGCTGTTGTTTTTGATGATGAACTGGGTTTTACCGGCCTGCACGTTGAGCGACATCGGCTCACATTGTTTGTCCGTCACGGTGACCGTGACTTGCGGGACGGCAGCAGTAGCCGCACCGGAAAGCGCCAGCATAGCAACCAACAGCGCCTTGCGGCGGAAGCGAATCGTCATAGTGATATCCCTGTTACATGGAAGAACAGGCGCGCAATCGCGCCTGATTAAATTTCAGCGTGTGGTACGTGCCGCGTTGACTGAAGGCCGGGCCGGGAAGAAAAACAGCAGCAGCGCCGGCATAATATAGGCAAGCCACACCGCCACTTCGCTTACGCTTGGCGTTTCCTGGTAACCTAAAATCCCTTCCAAAAGCGTGCCGAACACCGAGTGCGTTGAGAGCGTGTTGCTCATATCAAACGCCACATCCTGGAAGTGATTCCACAAACCGGCCTCATGGAAGGCGCGAATGGCGCCGGCGGACAAACCCGCTGCGACAAACAGAATGAACAAACTGGTCCAGCGGAAAAAGTGCGCCAGGTTCAGGCGAATGCCGCCGTAATAGAGCAAAAAGCCCAGCGCCACGGCGGTTGCGAGGCCGAGCACCGCACCGAGCGGCGGCGCATAACCCACATCTTGCGTGAACGCGGCCAGCAGGAAGAACACCGATTCCAGCCCTTCACGCGCTACCGCCAGAAACACCATCAGCACCAGCGGGAAGCCGCTGCTGCCCTGCTTCTGCAACGCCTGATCGACCGATTTTTCCAGCGTGGCTTTGATATTGCGCGAAACTTTGCGCATCCAGAACACCATCGACGTCAGGATCACCACGGCAATCACCGCGACAATGCCTTCAAACAGCTCCTGCTGTTTTTGTGGGAACTCACCGGTAGTTTCATTAATAAAGATGCCCAACGCTAAGCAGAGCGCGGCAGCGATAAATACGCCGGCCCACATGGCGGGAAACCATTGGGTACGCTGAGTGCGTTTGAGATAGCTGGCAATCAGGCTGACGATGAGCGCTGCTTCCAGACCTTCACGCAGCATAATGAGAAAGGGAACGAACATCACCAACCTCTTGAATTTTAAGAAGGGTAAACCTTAGGTAAAAAAACGTAAAGTGCGAACGATAGTGATTATCATTACTGAAGAGAGAAATACAAGTCACTGCAGGAAATTAATTTTGTTTTGCGGATGGGGGAGCGGGTTTTAGAGGGTGCGCACTCCTGCGCACCCGGGGGTTCATCAAACACGTCGCCATCAATGGCGTAACGCCGGTCTGTTAAGCACCTTATCGAATCACCGCACCTTCCGTAGCGGCGCGATTTATCGCGCAATGAATTGCGCCGCTACAATGTGTGCTCTCGGTAATTAAGGGTTTTAATGTCTTAACTGACGAGCATTACACCATCAATGGCGATAGAGGTTACTTGCTGTGGTATTGGGCTTCGGCGGCAGCAAAGCGCTGCTGTGCCGCTTCTGATGGGCCGCGACCCAGCAAGCTAAATACCACAATCGCGATACTGGCGAACGCGAAGCCTGGGATGATTTCATACAGCTCGGCGTAGCCATAATCTTTCCACAGCAGTACGGTTAGCGCGCCAATCACCATACCGGCCAACGCGCCGTTGCGCGTCATGCGTTTCCAGCACACGCCGAACAGCACCACCGGACCAAAGGCGGCACCGAAGCCAGCCCACGCATAGCTCACCAGACCTAACACGCGGTTTTCCGGGTTGGCAGCCAACGCGATAGCAATCAGGGCAATCAGCAGCACCATCAAGCGCCCTACCCACACCAGCTCTTTCTGGCTGGCGTTTTTACGCAGGAAGCCTTTATAGAGATCCTCGGTCAGGGCGCTGGAGCACACCAGCAGCTGGCAGCTTAAGGTCGACATCACCGCGGCGAGAATCGCTGAGAGCAAGATACCGGCAATCCACGGATTGAACAGAATACGCGCCAGTTCGATAAAGATACGCTCGCCGTTCTGGCTTACGCCCGCCGCCTGATCGGGATGGTTCTCGAAGTAGGCGATACCAAAGAAGCCCACCGCCACCGCGCCACCCAGGCACAGGATCATCCAAATCATACCGATACGACGCGCGCTGCGGATGGTGTGATGCGAATCGGCCGCCATAAAGCGCGCCAGAATATGCGGCTGCCCAAAGTAGCCAAGTCCCCAACCGAGCAGCGAAATCACCGCGACAAAGTTCAGCCCTTTCAGCATATCGAGGTTTTCGAGGCTCTTCGCCCTGATCACCGCCAGTGAATCATCGAGGCCGCCGACGGCAACAATCACGATAACTGGCGTGAGAATCAGCGCAAAAATCATCAGGCTGGCCTGCACGGTATCGGTCCAGCTCACCGCGAGGAAACCGCCCACCAGCGTGTAGAGGATGGTGGCAGCGGCACCGGCCCACAGCGCGGTCTGGTAATCCATGCCAAAGGTGCTTTCAAACAGACGCGCACCGGCAACCACGCCAGACGCACAATAGATAGTGAAGAAGATCAGAATCACCACCGCCGAGATAACGCGCAGCAGTTTGCTGTTATCTTCGAAGCGGCTGGAGAAGAAGTCTGGCAGGGTTAACGCATTATCGTGATGCTCGGTCTGCACACGCAGACGGCCCGCCACAATGCGCCAGTTCAGCCAGGCGCCGATAATCAGGCCGATGGCGATCCAACTTTCGGAGATCCCGGACAGGAAGATGGCGCCCGGCAGGCCCATTAATAACCAGCCGCTCATATCGGAAGCACCCGCAGAGAGCGCGGTCACGACGCTCCCTAAACTGCGCCCGCCGAGAATATAGTCGTCGAAGCTTTTGGTTGATCGCCAGGCGATGAAACCTATCAGCACCATCCCAAGGATATACACTACAAAGGTCACCAACATCGGTGTACTTACACTCATGAGTCTCTCCACTTATTATTTGATCCATCAAGAGAAATCTTTTTGATCAGCACTGTCGGAACGGGACAGCAGCCTGGTTTCACCGCATCCAGAGAAAGCGATTTCTCTTAAGGCGCGGTATCCTGCCGCAAAGGGTCGGCGCGCACAATGCATTTAACACAGCTGTTACAGCGGTTTCACCTTCCTTCGCTTTTTTAATGCCAGCAGGTTGCGCCTGCTCACAGTTTGAGTTGCACCTCATCGGGTTCAGGAACCGTCTTGTTGCTGGCGGTTGCAACATTGGCGAGTTTCTTGCAGCAATTTTCATGCCGCATTTATCGATTTAACACTTTAGGCGGTTCAAAGCGTGCAACCGACGTCACATTTAACCTGGTTGCACAAAGTTGCAACATAGGTGATATTGCTGCCACGCAAGCGTTGAATCACTACTTTTCGAGGACGAGGACATCATGGGAACGACTACCATGGGGGTGAAGCTGGATGAAGCCACCCGCGATCGCATTAAACTGGCGGCGCAGAAGCTTGACCGCACATCACACTGGCTGATCAAGCAAGCCATTTTTAACTATCTGGAGCAGCTGGAAGCCGGTGAATCCGTGCCTGAAATCCCGCAGTTGCTGATTGATGCCGCCGGTGATGAAAGCGTGCCCGACGAGGCGCTGCAACCTTTCCTCGACTTTGCCGAACATATTTTACCGCAGTCAGTCAGCCGCTCAGCGATCACCGCCGCATGGCGTCGTCCGGAAACGGATGCGGTGCCAATGCTGCTGGAACAAGCGCGTCTCCCTGCCCCGTTGGCCGAGAAAACCCATCAGCTGGCTTACAGCCTTGCCGATAAGTTGCGGCACCAGAAAGGTGCAACCGGCCGCGCCGGCATGGTGCAAAGCTTGCTGCAGGAGTTCTCGCTCTCCTCGCAAGAAGGCGTGGCGCTGATGTGTCTGGCGGAAGCGTTGCTGCGTATTCCGGATAAGCCGACGCGTGATGCGTTAATCCGCGACAAAATCAGCAATGGCAACTGGCAATCGCATCTTGGCCGCAGCCCGTCGATGTTTGTTAACGCCGCCACTTGGGGCTTGCTGTTTACCGGCCGTCTGGTCTCTACCCATAATGAGGCTAATCTGTCGCGCTCGCTCAATCGCATCATCGGTAAAAGCGGCGAACCGCTGATCCGTAAAGGCGTGGACATGGCGATGCGCCTGATGGGCGAGCAGTTTGTTACGGGTGAAACCATCGCCGAAGCGCTGGCCAATGCGCGCAAACTGGAAGAGAAAGGGTTCCGTTACTCATACGACATGCTGGGCGAAGCGGCGCTGACCGCCAGCGATGCCAAAGCCTATTTGGTTTCTTATCAGCAGGCGATTCACGCCATCGGCAAGGCGTCGAACGGTCGCGGTATTTATGAAGGTCCGGGCATCTCCATCAAACTGTCAGCGCTGCATCCGCGCTACAGCCGCGCGCAGTATGAGCGCGTGATGGACGAACTCTACCCGATCCTCAAATCCCTGACGCTGCTGGCGCGCTCGTATGACATCGGTATTAACATCGATGCGGAAGAAGCCGATCGCCTTGAGCTGTCGCTCGATCTGCTGGAAAAACTTTGCTTTGAACCGGAGCTGGAAGGCTGGAACGGCATCGGCTATGTGATTCAGGCGTATCAGAAGCGCTGTCCGTTCGTGATTGATTCGCTGATTGATTTGGCGCAGCGCAGCCGTCGCCGTCTGATGATTCGCCTGGTGAAAGGCGCGTATTGGGACAGCGAAATCAAACGCGCGCAGATTGAAGGTCTGGAAGGCTATCCGGTCTATACCCGCAAGGTGTACACCGACATCTCTTATCTGGCGTGCGCGCGCAAACTGCTGGCGGTGCCGAACCTGATCTATCCGCAGTTTGCTACCCACAACGCGCACACGCTGGCGGCGATCTACCAGCTGGCGGGCAATAACTATTATCCAGGCCAGTACGAATTCCAGTGCCTGCACGGCATGGGTGAACCGCTGTATGAGCAGGTTGTCGGTAAAGTGGCCGATGGCAAACTGAACCGACCGTGTCGTATTTATGCGCCGGTCGGTACCCACGAAACGCTGCTGGCGTATCTGGTGCGTCGTCTGCTGGAGAACGGTGCCAATACCTCCTTCGTTAACCGCATCGCTGATAACACCTTGCCACTGGATGAGCTGGTCGCCGATCCGGTGGCCGCCGTGGAGAAGATGGGCGTCGCGGAAGGCGCGATTGGTTTACCGCATCCGAAAATCCCGCTGCCGCGCGATCTGTATGGCGCCAAGCGCGCTAACTCTGCCGGTCTGGATATGGCCAACGAACATCGTCTGGCGTCGCTCTCCAGTGCCCTGCTCAACAGCGCCAGCCAGCCGTGGATCGCCCAACCGCTGGTAGAAGGTGAATTGGGCGAAGGCGTCAGCCGCCCGGTGCTTAACCCTTCTGCACCAACAGATGTGGTGGGCAGCGTGCGTGAAGCTACCGAAGCCGAAGTCTCGGCTGCACTGGATGCGGCAGTCAATGCCGGTCCAATCTGGTTCGCGACGCCACCGCAGGAGCGTGCCGCGATTCTGGAGCGTGCCGCCGAAGCAATGGAAGGCCAGATGCAGCAGCTGATTGGCCTGCTGGTGCGTGAAGCCGGTAAAACCTACAACAACGCCATCGCCGAAGTGCGTGAAGCGGTTGATTTCCTCTATTACTACGCTGGCATGGTGCGCGACGATTTCGATAACGAAACCCATCGTCCGCTTGGTCCGGTGGTGTGCATTAGCCCGTGGAACTTCCCGCTGGCGATCTTTACCGGACAAGTTGCCGCAGCGCTGGCGGCGGGTAACAGCGTGCTGGCCAAACCGGCGGAGCAAACGCCGCTGATTGCCGCGCAGGCGGTGCACATCCTGCTGGATGCCGGCGTACCGGCTGGCGTGTTGCAACTGCTGCCGGGCCAGGGCGAAACCGTGGGTGCGCAACTGACCGGCGACGAGCGCGTGCGCGGTGTGATGTTCACCGGTTCAACCGCGGTGGCGACATTGCTGCAGCGTAATCTGGCCGGTCGTCTCGATCCTCAGGGTCGTCCGACGCCGCTGATTGCCGAAACCGGCGGCATGAACGCGATGATCGTGGATTCCTCAGCGCTGACCGAACAGGTGGTGGTGGATATCGTGGCTTCGGCCTTTGATAGCGCCGGTCAACGCTGCTCGGCGCTGCGTCTGCTGTGCGTGCAGGACGATGTGGCCGATCACACGCTGAAAATGCTGCGTGGTGCGATGGCCGAGTGCCGCATGGGCAACCCGGAACGTCTCTCGACCGACATTGGTCCGGTAATCGATGCCGAAGCGAAAGCCAACATCGAACGTCACATTCAGGCGCTGCGCAATAAGGGCTTCAACGTCTATCAGGCGGCGCAGGAGAATCCGCAGGACAGCAAAGAGTGGAACAGCGGCACCTTTATCAAGCCGACGCTGATCGAGCTAGATCAGGTGAGCGATCTGGATAAAGAGGTGTTTGGTCCGGTGCTGCACGTGGTGCGTTTCTCGCGCAATAACTTGCCGCAGCTGGTTGAGCAGATTAACGCGTCGGGTTACGGCCTGACGCTCGGCGTGCATACCCGCATCGATGAAACCATCGCGCAGGTTACAGCGAGCGCTAAAGTCGGCAACCTGTATGTAAACCGCAATATGGTGGGTGCGGTCGTTGGCGTGCAGCCATTCGGCGGCGAAGGCTTGTCGGGCACCGGTCCAAAAGCCGGTGGTCCGCTCTATCTCTATCGCCTGCTGGCCAACCGTCCAGATGGCGCGCTGCGTATCACCTTTGATCGTCAGGATGCCGAGCGCCCGGTTGACAGCACGGTGCGTGCCGAGCTGATGCGTGCGCATCAGGCATTGCAGCAGTGGGCGCAGGATAAGCCTGAGCTGCTGGCGCTGTGTCAGCGTTACGACGAGCTGGCGCAGGCCGGTACGGTGCGTCTGCTTCCGGGCCCAACCGGCGAGCGCAATACCTTCACCCTGCTGCCGCGCGAACATGTGCTGTGCATCGCCGATAACGCAGAAGACGCGCTGACGCAACTGGCGGCGGTAACCAGCGTCGGCAGTCAGGCCATCTGGCAGGATGATGAGCTGCATCGTGCGCTGCGTACGTCTTTGCCTGCTGCAGTGCAAGCGCACGTCAAGCTGGTGAAGGATGCGCTGGCGGCGGAGTTTGATGCGGTGATTTATCACGGTGATGCCGATCAGCTGCGCAGCCTGTGTGAGCAGGTCGCGGCACGCGATGGCGCGATTGTCTCGGTGCAGGGCTTCGCGCGCGGCGAAACCAATCTGCTGCTGGAGCGTTTGCTCATTGAGCGTTCACTCAGCGTCAATACCGCCGCTGCGGGCGGTAATGCGAGTTTGATGACCATCGGTTAAAACGCGCAATAAAGTGCGCCGCTACAGTCAGTGCATGATTTGGTAGCGGCGCGATTCATCGCGTGTATTTTCAGGCCGCAGACTTATTCCGCTTCAACCCGATCAGCGTTGGAAACACAAACAGCGACTGCCCCAATCCACGATTCGTCACCTGCCACACCGCCACCGAACACAGCGAACAGATGCCAACAATCGCCAGCGGATAGAAACAGGCCCACAGAATGGAGAACCATGCTTGCTCAAACAGATGATGGCGCTGGGCGAACAGAATCGCCGACATACCGAAGAACTCAATGAAGATGCGGTGAATCACGTAAATTTGCAGCGTGTTGCGCCCAACCCAATTCAAGTAACTCATCTTGAAACGCGCGTTCAACCAGCGACACGCCGCCACGCTACCCAGCACCGCAAGGATGCACAGGAACAGGCTCTTATCCAGACCAAAGATGATATGCAGGCCCGAGACCGCCGCCAATATCGCCCACGGCACAATGTTGTCACGACGCCATTCACTGAGACGCAGCATCATCGGGCTCCAGAACGCCCCCAGCAGGAAGAACAGGAAATACTGCGCTACGCTTTGTGGTCCCCAGTACGGAATAATTTTCTCCACCGCCAGATAGTTGAGCGCAATCGCCACCACCAGCAACGCCACTTTCTGCTGTTTAAAGATCTTGGCGCACAGGAAATAGAGCGCCAGGCCGTAGAGATACCACGAGGTGCTCATGGCGAGGAATGTCAGCTTTAAGAACTCCAGCAGCGAACCGGCATACGCCGCGTTGAGGTTCTGTGAAATACGCTGCCCGGTGATCTCGGTGGAGATGCCAACAATCGACCACCACTGAATAAAGCCCCACAAAATATAGAGATAAAACAGGTTGGTGATGCGACTGGTAAACACCTGTTTCCACGGCCGATTTAAAATACCGTTAGTGGCTAATAAGCCCGAAACAAAGAAAAACGCCGGCATACGCAGCGGCGATAATACGGTATTAAACTGCACCCATATTTCTGCCGGGATCCAACCAGCCGTCAATAATTTCACCGTGCCTTCGAATCCAGGTAATACGGTGTGATACAACACCACCAGTAATATGCAGGCTCCCTTGAGGGTATTTATCCATGCGATATCTTCTTTCCTGGCGTTATTCATATGATGACTCCCGCTGCTGTTGCTGTGTAGGTCTTAAAGAAGAAGGATGAGGAAATAAGCGTTGTAGCATTTATGATTATTAAACGATTATTCAACAGACAGGGCGGGCATGATGTAGCGAAAGTCCTAAATGTTTTTTTGTGGTCCTGATATAACAATACTTTACACATCCAGACAAAAATAGAACCCTGAGCAGGCTAAGGGAATTTGTCTTAATTTGAGTCACTAAAAGAGGATTAAGTAAAATAAGTGTGATCGGTGTCGCGCAGGTAAATTAAGAACAATCCCCCCTTTCTTATGCCAGATTAAATTCAAATTCTAAATGTAGATTTATTTAATGTGGCAAATGGATAAGCAGCGATATTAGCGTTGTGCTAAGCGATTTATTACCGCGCATTCCGTAGCGGCGTGATTTATCGCGCAATGAATTGCGCCGCTACGGAATGTGCGGCGCGTGATCAACAAAGTTATTGCAGCGGTGCGCTTTTGCTTTCGAGCGCAGGTTTGCGCAGCAGGCGCGGATAGAGAAACAGCATGCGGCCCGGACCACGATTGAGCAGCGTCCACACCAGCAGCGAAATACTGGTACACAACGCAACGCCGATAATTGGCATCAGTAGCGCCCATGCCCAGCTAAAGACGGTATGGTCAAACCAGCCATAATGCACCGCCAGCACAATCGCACTCAGCCCCAGCAGCTCAATAAAGATACGGTGCAGCACGTAGATTTGCAGCGTGTTACGGCCAATCCAGTTAAGCCACGCCATATTGAAATGTTCATTGAGCAAGCGGCACAGCACAATGCCAAACACGATGGTCAGCAAGCTGTAGAACGGATTCTTATAGATGCCGCCGACATGGTGCAGCAGGCCAATCAGCGCAATGCCGCCCAGCATCAACCAGTGCTGACGCTTCAGTTCGCTCAACTCGATCAACGCCTGGCTGAAGAACACGCCGAGCAGGAAATAGAGATAGTTCTGCGCCACGCTGGCGGGTCCCCAGCCGGGAATCAGGCTAAACTGCGCGGCGTAAGTCGCGACGATCGCCAGCGCCATCAAGGCCATCTTCTGTTTGTGGAACAGCTTGGTGAACAGGAAGAATCCGGCCAGCGCGTAGAGATACCAGAGGCTCGTCATTGAGGTCATCAGCAGCTTAACGAACTCAAACGGCGTGTCCGCATAGGCGGCGTTTTTAGTGCTGGAGAGCCGTTCCCCGAGATGGGTGGAGATGTAGTGAATGCTCAGCCACTGAATGACGCCCCACAGCAGGTAGAGATAGACGATGTTGCTGAACTTCTTGGTGAACACCTCTTTCCAGCTCTTTTTGGTGATTGAACTGGCAGCCAGCAAACCGGAGACAAAAAAGAAGGCCGGCATGCGCAGCGGCGACAGATAGGTGTTAAACGCCACCCACCAGTGCGCTGGCATCAGCCCAGCCGTGAGATGATGCAGCGAAGGCGCGAACGTGGTGATGATGGAGTGGTGTAATACCACCATCAAAATGCAGCCCCCTTTGAGCGTGTTGATCCACAGGACCTCTTTCCTGGCAGTTGTCATTGCTATGTCCTAATTGCGCCATGAATTTGTAAAGAATTATTTATATTTACAAAGATGTCTCAATCGGGACTTTCCTAATAAGAAATTACCATAATTCATGTCGGGTACTGGTGAAATTTAAACGTTAAAATTCAAATGTTTATTAAATTCAGGTAAATTGATTTTAGGAAAATACTGAGAAGAAAAATACCGGGAGAGATAAGAAAAGCGTCGCCCTTATCAGGCGACGCTGGAGATTATTGGTTAAGAAACTTGTCGAGAAATTGCCGGGTACGCGCCTGCTGCGGATTGCTGAACAGCGCTTTTGCAGCGCCCTGCTCCACGATGCGTCCCTGATCCATAAAGATGGCGCGATCCGCGACGTCGCGCGCAAAGCTCATCTCATGGGTGACGATCACCATGGTGCGTTTCTCCTGCGCCAGCGCGCGAATGGTGTTGAGCACCTCGCCCACCAGCTCAGGATCAAGTGCCGAGGTCGGCTCATCGAACAGAATCACTTCCGGACGCATCGCCAGCGCGCGAGCAATCGCCACACGCTGTTGCTGTCCGCCGGAGAGACGACGCGGAAAACTCTCTTCCTTGCCGTGCAATCCCACTTTTTCCAGCAGACTGCGCGCACGCGCGATGGCTTCCGCCTTCGGCTCGCCCTTCACAATTACCGGCCCCTCAATGATGTTCTCCAGCACCGAGCGATGCGGGAACAGATTGAAGTTCTGGAACACAAAGCCAACCTGCTGACGCAACTGGCGCACCAGCTGCTTCTGCTTGTTGAGGCCGAGCGCCGCATCAATGGCAATATCGCCAACTTTGATACGTCCGCTTTCCGGCACTTCCAGCAGATTGATACTGCGCAGCAGCGTGGTTTTACCGGAGCCGCTCGGTCCGATAATGGCCACCACTTCGCCTGGCGCCACGTCGAGATCGATGCCGTGCAGCACCGTCTGGCCGTGAAACTGCTTCACCAGCTGACGGACTTCAATTGCACTCATTTGCCCTCCCGATCCTGTCGATTCACATGCGCTTCGAGGCGATTTTGCAGCGCCGACAGCACGGTCGCCATCACCCAGTAAATCAGCGAGGCCGCCAGATACATGGTGAACACTTCCAGCGTACGTGAGGTGATCAGCTGCGCCTGACGGAACAGCTCCGGCACCTGAATGGTGGCGGCCAGCGAGGTATCTTTCACCAGGCTGATAAAGCTGTTGCCCAGCGGCGGCAGCGCGGTGCGCGCGGCCTGCGGCAGGATCACGCGACGCAGCGTTTGCCACGGCGTCATGCCGATGCTGGCAGCGGCTTCCCACTGCCCGCGCTCAATCGCGGCAATCGCACCACGCAGCGATTCAGAGGCGTAAGCGGCGGTATTCAGCGACAGACCAATCATCGCCGAGGGAATCGGATCCAGCTCGATACCAAACTGCGGCAGACCGTAATAGATCATAAACAGTTGGGCGATGAGCGGCGTGCCACGGAAAATCGACACGTAGATGCGTGCCAGCCAGTTGATCGGCCAGAAGTGTGACAGGCGCATCAGCGCCAGCACGAAGCCGAGTATCAGGCCGAAGAACATCCCGCCGATACTCAGCTGCAGCGTGAACAGCGCGCCTTTCAGTAAAAATGGTGCTGAATCCAGCACCAGTTGTAAGCTTTCCTGCATTATTTAGTGACGTCCGCGCCGAACCATTTTTCAGACAGTTTGCTCAGCGAGCCATCTTTCTGCATGTCCGCGATGGCGGAGTCGATCGCTTTCAGCAGATCGTCGTTGCCTTTACGCAGCGCCACGCCCGACTCCAGACGGGAGAAGGCCGGGCCCGCTACCGCCATGGTGTCTCCGGTTTTCTTCACCAGATCCAGTGCCGCCAGACGATCAACCAGAATGGCGTCTAAACGGCCTGAACGCAGATCCTGATACTTGGTTGGGTCATCATCATAGGTACGCACATCGGCTTTCGGCACATTATCCTTCAGCCACTGCTCGTAGTTGGAACCGAGACCGACGCCGACTTTCTTGCCAGCCAGATCGTCTGGCTTGGTGACGGTTGCTGCGTTTTTCTTCAGCGTCAGCGCTTGCACGCCAGAAATGGTGTACGGCGTGGAGAAGTCATACTTTTTCTTGCGCTCAGGGGAAATGGTGACCTGATTGATCACCACGTCAATGCGTTTGGAATCCAGCGACGCCAGCATGCCGTCCCATTTGGTCGGACGCAGATCGGCTTTCACGCCAAGGTGTTGAGCCAGCGCCTGCGCGAACTCTACTTCGAAGCCGGTCAGCTGGCCTTTTTCGTCCTGGAAGCTGAACGGCGGATAAGTGCCTTCCAGACCGACGCGCAGCTCGCCTTTACTCTTTACTTTTGCCAGCAAATCTTCTGCGGCGAAGGATTTAACGTTAACGCCCGCGACCAGCGCGACCGCCATCATGCCCATCACCATTTGGCGACGAATTGGAGAGAAAGTCATGTTTACCCCATTTATTGTGATGTGTTGTTGTGTGCTTTGTCAGGCCGCCCTCGACGGCGACCGTTTGAATAACCGCTGGATTATAAACCGTTTTTACGTTCTGTCTCAGACCGAAGGGTGATAAGCAAATAACGCCGGCGATCCCCCGGTATGCACGAACAGCAATGGACCTTCACGACGGAAGCGATTTTGCGCAATGCCATCAATTAATCCCGCCATCGCTTTGCCGGTGTAGACCGGATCGAACATGATGCCTTCCAGCCGCGCCAGCAGTTTCACCGCCGCCATGCCCTCTTCGTTCGGCTCGCCGTAACGCGGCGCGAAGTAATCATCCCACAAGGTGATCGGCGCTTTGGCCTGCACTTCGAGCTGCTCTGCCAGCGCGCTGCGAATGCGCTCCACCACCGGCAACTGCGCCTCAACTTTGCGCGACACGGTGACGCCGACCAATTCGGTTTCGGGCAACAGCTGTTCCAGACCCACCGCCAGGCCCGCGTGCGTGCCGGCGCTGCCGGAAGCGACCACCACCGCGGCAAAATCCACCACGCCTTCGCTTTGATGCGCAATCTCCTGGGCACACTCAACGTAGCCGAGCGCACCGAGCGCGTTGGAACCGCCGACCGGTACAATATACGGGCGGAATCCCTGCGCTTCGAGGTGTTCGGCCTGAGCGGCCAGCTGTTCAGTGGGATTGTGCAGCGCATCAACCATGACGATTTCCACATCCATCAAATCGAGCATGAGGCGATTGCCGTTGCTGAGGTAGTTTTCTGACGTGGTGCCAATCGGGTTTTCCAGTAGCGCTACGCACTTCAGTCCGAGCTTCGCCGCTACCGCTGCGGTTTGACGCACATGGTTAGACTGAATGGCGCCCGCCGTCAGCAGCACATCCGCACCTTCGCGCAGTGCATCCGCAGCCAGGAATTCGAGTTTACGCAGTTTGTTACCGCCGAGGGCCACCGGCGTGAAGTCATCGCGCTTAATAAAGATATCGCGACCAAGATAATCAGAAAGCCGGGGCAAATGCTCAAGCGGCGTAGGCGCACCGAGTAATTCAAGACGGGGGAACTGGTGCAGAAGATGTAAGGACAATGCAGCCTCCATTCGGGCAATGTGCAGTTATCCATACAGTGTTGCAGAAGATGAGAAAAGTCGCACCCGGAATTCACCGCGTGCTGCCCTTGTTGCTGTCATGCTCGACAACAACAAGGGTGGGATCTCCCTCAGCCCTGCTGCCAGCCTAAAAACTGGTCATATTTTCGCAGTGCGATGCGGTAATTGTTATTGCCCGCATCAGGCAGATCGTTCTCCAGACATTCATGCCAGCTATTGCCCCGTAAACGATCGGCCGGGAAATTTTTCGCCTTCAGCATGTCATCAAGCCGACGCAAACGTACCACATACTCACGTATGGTACTGTGGCTCATCTCGGTCTGCTCAAACAGGTATTGCTTAAACGCCATAATGTCGAAGTAATTCGGATGGGTATTACAAAATATATCGCTGCAGAAACGACACAAGGCGGTCAATTCTGGCTGGAGTTTCATCCACACCTGATCGTCAATCATTTGGTCCATGCGTGCGATGGCCTCTTTATTGATGATCTGGCCGCGAAAGACTAACGCCATACGATCTAAAACTTTGCCACAGTGTGAACAATTGCTTTGGCTGTGCTTATAGTCTTTAAGATAGCGACTTAACGGTCTGGCTTTAACTTTGGCTCCCATTGCTGAGTCCCCGGTTTTATTGTTTTTTTCGATCGCCAGGAACTGAGTCTGTTAGCGCGCCCCCGATAATCGGGCACGCAGGCGTTTGATCGCCTGACTGTGCAGTTGACTGACGCGGGATTCCCCCACTTCCAGCACCGCGCCAATCTCCTTCAGGTTCAGTTCTTCCTGGTAGTACAGTGTGAGCACGAGTTTTTCACGTTCAGGCAAGGCCTCAATCGCTTCAATCACGCGGTCACGTAGGTTTCCTTCCAACAACTGATGAAGCGGGTTGGCTTCCTCATGCCCCTCCGTCACCAGCTCCGCACTGTCGCCGTGTTCTTCCCGATACTCGTCGTAGGAGAAGAGTTGGCTGTTGTTGGTATCGAGCAGAATCTGCCGATACTCCTCCAGCGAAACATTCAGTCGCTCAGCCACTTCCTGCTCAGTAGCCGAGCGCCCCAACGCTTGTTCTACCTGATGCATGGCACCTGCCACTTCGCGCGCATTTCTGCGTACGCTGCGTGGTGCCCAGTCGCGACTGCGCAGCTCATCCAGCATTGCTCCCCGGATACGCTGCACGGCGTAGGTAGTAAAGGCGGTGCCCTGTAGCGCATCGTAGCGCTCCACGGCATTTAATAAGCCAATGCCACCGGCCTGCAGCAGATCGTCAAGCTCAACGCTGGCTGGCAAACGAACCTGCAGGCGCAGCGCTTCATGCCGCACCAGAGGAACGTAGCGCTGCCAGAGCGAATGTTTATCCATCACGCCATCGGCGGTATAGAGATCGTTCACGTTGACTACCCTGCGTTAGTAAAGTTATCGGCATGATTATCCAATTCTGTAGGGGTTTTGATTGGCAGAATAGGCGGGCAAAAGCGAGGTTATTTCAAATTTGTTATGGATGGCGGTGGATCGCACCGCCATCCGCGCGGGCGTTAGCGCAAATTACGCAGTCTTTCCCGCGTGCCAGGCGGCACCGCGTCCCATAATGCGCAAACTTTGCCCTCAAGTGCCTGATAAAAAGGGGTAATCAACGCTTCAGTTTCCAGCGCAGGATTAAACAGCACCTGACCGGTTTCCGCGTTGATGCTTATCATTTTGTTGATAAACAGCCGCTGCAGGTCGCTGCGCAGGAATAAGCCGTTATCGGCGCTGTTATCCGCCAGAAAGCCCTCTTCGTTCTCTTGCGTGTCGATGTAGCATGCTTCCACCCACGGCCAGCTGTGACGTTCGGTCAGCTGCGTGCCGGTGATAATGCAGGCGCCGTAGCGCGCTTTTACCGCCGAGGTGAACTCCGCCTGGCTGGAGCGCTGCAGCACTTTGGCTTTCACGCGGCGTCCGACTTCGGTGCCGGGCATCACGCCGCTCGGCACTTTGTATTGCGGCGTGCTCAACACCACCAGAAACTGGATTTTGCGCGACAGCGGGAAGCACGGATGCGCCTGCGCATCGAACAGCTGCCAATACTCATCCTCTTCGGTCTGCCGCATCAGCACCAGCTTAAAGCCCCGGCTGTTAAGCAGATTCTGTGCGGCTGCCGAATTGGGATCGAGCATGGCAAACACCTGGGTTTCGCCGACCACTTTCCAGCGCCCTTCTTTGCGCGCTTCGTCGTTGCGCCGGAAGTAGAGAAACGCCTGCTGGTTTTTCAGGTAGTGCTCAAAGCGACGCAGATAATTTTTGCGCTCGTTGTCGTCCGAGACAAACAGCAGATCCTCGATCGGGCTGTTGATCTCCTCCTGCGCGAACAGCGCGCGGATCACCAAATTGCGAAAGCTGGTCGACGGGCTCAGCAACCCGCGTGCGGTAAGCTCTTTCTCGTCGGGATGCTGCTGCGTGTAGCGCAGGGCAATCTCTTCGAAGGTCAGTAGCTCACCCGGTAACAAGTCATAATTGAAGCGCATAGACACCCCAGAAACGGAAAAATGTGGTTCAAAAATTGGAATGATTCTGAGGGGAGTTATCGGCAATCTGGGCGAGGACTGTAACAAGGTGGTTACTTTTCTGAGGAAGTAGTGCAGCAGCTAAAATCGTCCATTCCCCTGCGTATGAATTTGTTTTAGGTCAGCAGGATTTATCGCCCGAAAAAGCCCCGGTGAAAACCGGGGCTAGACATCATGCTGCTTTCAACCGTTGCAGACGCTTTTCACGGCGAATCTTACGCTCTTCAAATACCGCCACCATCGCCATTAAGGCGATACAGCCGATCGCGGCGGCATCCAGCGCCGCAAAGGTCCCGGCCCAACCGGTTAAGCCAAAGATGGGCGTGCCATCGGCGATCATTCCCAAGCCTAACTTGGCGAAGCTGTCACCAATCAGGTAAGCAAAGGTGCCTTTGATGCCATCGGCGGCACCAATGGCTTTTTTCGGCACAAAGCCGACGGCGGCAACACCAATTAACAGCTGCGGACCAAACACCAGAAAGCCCAAGGCAAACAGTGACGCCAGATAAACATACTGATTGCTGGCATGTTGATAGATACCAAGCGTGGCGATAATCAACGCCAGCGCCACGCATGCCACCAGCGCACGACGACCATTCGCCAGATCCGACAACCAACCCCACAGCAGCGTGCCGACTAACGCACCGACTTCAAACAGCGTGAAGCCTTGAATCGCCACCTCTTTTGACAGTTTTAATTCCTGGAAGGCATACACCGTCGACCACTGATCGATACCAATGCGCACCACGTACAGGAAGATGTTGGCGAAGCACAGCAGCCAAATCACTTTGTTTTTCAGCACGTACTCGACAAAGATCTGCCATTTGGTCATTGCCTGATCTTCGGTCTCTTTGTCCTCTTCGCTGATCTCTTCGCCAAACAGTTCCTCGGCTTTACCCAGACCGTAAGATTCGGGTGAATCGCTGCCGTAGCGCAGACCGATAAAACCGACCACCAGCGCAATCAGTGACGGAAACACAAACATGCCGACCACATGCCCATCAAACAGGTGATTGGCACCAAACAGCGCCACCCCCGCTGCACCCGCGCCGCCCAGGTTGTGCGAAATATTCCACATCCCCAGATAGCTGCCGCGTTTCCGCCGCGGCGTCCATTTGGTGATGGTGGAATAACTACAGGAGCCGCCAGTACTTTGGAAGAAGCCGCTCAGCGCATAAAACGTGATCATCAGGAACAAACTCACCGAGCCCGCGCCCATGCTGGCGCTGAAGCCCAGCATGCAGATGGCCGAGAGGATCAGCATAAACGGCAGGAACTGCTTGGTATTTTTCCCATCGGCGTAATAGGAGACCAGCGTTTTACCGACGCCGTACGTGATGGAGAAGCCGAGGCCAATCATCCCCAACTGCGTCATGCTGAGTCCGTAGGTGGTGATCATGTCGTTCTGCGCAATGTTGAAGTTTTTGCGGATCAGATACATGGTCAGGTAGCCGATAAAGACCACCAGATAGGACTGCATAAAGGGTTTGAACCACATCTTGCGCCGCTCTTCGAGCGACAGATTCAGGGTCGGCTTGCGCACCTGATTTAAGAAAGCCAGCATGGAGTGCTCCTGATTAATGACCTGCGTGATGGCAGGCATTGTAAAAATCAGCAGCGGTTTCGGCCTGAGACAACTGCCCGGCGCAACCGGGAAAATTTCTTAGTTTTGTCGATGTAAGGATAAAAAGCGGGGATGCATCACACTTCCTCGCGCTGGCGCGGTGTTTGAGCATGCAGGAATGGCAACAGAAGCAAGGCCGAAATGCCCGCCGCGCAGGCGATGACCGCAAAGAAACCGTTCCAGTGCCAGACATCGATCACCCGTGCCAGCGGCCAGCCGGAGAGCGATGCGCCCAGATAGGCAAACAGGCCAACAAAGCCGGTCGCCGCGCCCGCCGCGTCTTTATGCGAACACTCCGCCGCCGCCATGCCAATCAACATCTGCGGCCCGAAGACAAAAAAGCCGATGGTAAAGAAACACGCAGCCTGCATCACGTAGCTGGCAAACGGCATCAGCCACAGCGATCCCACTGACAGCAAAATGCCGGCGGCAAAGATCAGGTTCATCGGGCCACGATTGCCGTTGAACAATTTATCCGATCCCCATCCCGCCACTAACGCGCCACCGAAGCCACCGAGTTCAAACATGGTCACCGCCGAGTTGGCCGTCACCAGATTGACGCCCAGCGTCTCGGACATATAGAGATTGCCCCAGTCGTTAATCGCGGCACGCACCACGTAAACCAGCACGTAACACAGCGACAGCAGCCAGATGTAAGGGTTGAGCAGCACATATTTGGCAAGGATCTGTTTGTGACTTAGCCCTGCGCCCTCTTGCTGCTGGGCGATCTCCAGCGCATCGTGGCGCCAGTCACCGACCGGTGGTAAACCCACGGTTTGCGGGCGATCGCGCAGGCGCCAGCAGAGAAAAATACCAGCGACGATCGCTAATCCGCCCGCGATCATCATGCCGGCGCGCCAGCCATAGTGTAGCGCGGCGGCACCCACGATCATCGGGATCAGCGCACCGCCAACGTTTTGTGCTGTGTTCCACAGCGCCCACCAGCCGCCGCGTTCGGTGCGAGAAAACCAGCTGGTTAGCAGACGCGCACAGACCGGCGATCCCCATCCCTGGAAAAAGGCATTTAACACCCACAACACGGCGAAAGCCCACAGCGATGTGGAGAAGCCAAACAGAATATTCACCACGCCTGTCGCTATCAGCCCGATGCCCATGAAGTAGCGCGCGTTAGAGCGGTCGCTGACGATGCCAGAGAAAAACTTCGACAGGCCGTAAGTGATGTAAAACAGCGTCGCCAGCAGGCCGATGTCGGTGCGCGTCATCACACCCGCCGCCAGAATTTCCGGCGACGCGGCGTTGAAGCTTTTACGGGTGAAATAGAACAGCGCATAGCCGAGCCAGATGGTGATCATGATATGGCGCCGCCAGTAGCGATAGCGCGCATCAATGGTCGCTTTATCGCTGATCGGCTGCGCGCTGGCGGGCGCTTTGAGAAATCTAAACAACATATTGGTTATCCCTTGCGCAGCGGTAACGTGACGCTAACGCGCGTGCCGTGGGTGCAGGAGATCCCCAGCGAGCCGCCGAGTGCCGTCACGCGTTCGCGCATGCCCGCAAGGCCAAAACCGTGCTGCGGGGAACCCAGCGGTAAGCCGCAGCCGTCGTCTTCGATCACCAGCTGCAACCGCTCGTCCTGCAATGTGCCTTGCAGCGTCACCGCACGGGCGCTGGCGTGTTTCACTACGTTATTGAGTCCTTCCTGACAAACGCGAAACAGCGTGACGCGCTGCGCTTCACTCAGTCGCGCTTCATCAATCTGCCAGTCGAGATGGCTGATAATGCCGTGCCCTTCCAGCTCCATTTCCCGCATCAGCGAACGGATTGCCTGCTCGAGCGAAAGATCGTCCAACTGGCGCGGACGCAAGCGCCCCAGCAAACGGCGCACCGAATCGTAAATGCCCAGCGATAGCTGCTCAATCAACATGCCGCTCTGCTTGACGCCACTTTCCGGGCTGATGCGCTGCATGATCCCGGCCTGGGTGCGAATCGCGGTGATGGTCTGGCCGATATCATCGTGCAGTTCGCGCGCCACTTCGCGTCTGACGCTCTCTTCGGTCTCCAGCAGGCGTTCCGTCAGGCGACGATTGCGTACCAACTCGGTTTGCAGCGACTGATTGAGTTCACGTAAACGCTGAATCCCCGCGCCGAGCAGCAGCCCGGTCAGACTTTGCGCCAGCAGGGAGAGCAGCAGATCGACGGCATGATCGTGCCAGGTTTGGCTGGCGATCAGCGCGATGGCGTTCATCAGTGTGGCGATCAGTGCGCCCTGCCAGCCGTAATGCCACGCCAGCGCAATGATCGGCAGCGCCAGACAAAACGGTGTGAAGCGCGACAGCTCTGCGGGTAGACCCAGCTGCAACCACAAACTGACGATAAACAGCAGCACATAACCAAAGAGATGGCGCACGCGCCAGTTAACCGGCTGACCGACCAGCGACGGGCCAAGCGGCTGCCAGCGCGTGCTGGTGAGGTAATGCCAGATCACCAAACAGGTTGGTGCCACGGTCAGTGCGCCGGTGAGCGTGAGCAGCACCGCATTCAGCGCGACGGGTTCAGCGATCCACGGCAATGCCTGCAGCAGCGCCGCGCACACCATCGCACCGCCCTGCCACAGCAAGGTATGCCAGTCTCGTTGATGACGATAACGGGAGATCAGCGCCACCGGCAGCAGCGTCAGCACGCTACCCAGCATCAGCAGCGGCAGATGCGCCAGCGCCACTTCACGTGACAGCCAATAAAGCAGCAACCACTCAGCACCGAGCAGCACCGGCCAGTAGGCGCGCGGGCACTGCAACATCAGTCCAAGGCGCAGGCCAAAGGGAAACAGCAACACCGCCAGTTCAGGACGATCCGCCAGATGCAGGCTGATGCTCCACAGGCAAAACCACGCGGCAGAGAAGATACAAAAACTGGCGATGACGGCAATCAGCCGTGAAAAGAGTGGCTGCATTACCAGCCATCAAACATGCGGCGCGCCAGTTCAACGTCGTTACTGACGTTGAGCTTTTCCAGCAAATTGGCGCGATGAACGTGAACGGTTTTTGGCGACAGGCCCAGTTCGGCCGCGATCTCTTTTACCGCTAAACCTTGCGCCAGTTTTTCCGCCACTTGGCGTTCGCGTTTGGTGAGCGGGTCCTGACGCCCGGAAGCGAGCTTCAGGGCGATATCGGGCGTCAGATAGCAGCCGCCTTTGGCCACGGTATGCACCGCGGCGATCAGTTCATCCGGGCTGCAACGTTTGGAGAGGAATCCACGCGCGCCCGCATTCAGCGCCTGCTCCACCAGCGCCGGACTGTCGTGCACTGACAACATGATGGTCGCCATGCCTTTCGGCAGCTGGCTTAACAGCTCCAGCCCGGAAATATCCGGCATCGAGATATCGCAGATGCACACCTGCACGCCGCGCCCCGGCAGCATATTGAGCGCTTCCCGCCCGGAACCGCATTCGGCAACAACCTGGAAATCCGGTTCCAGCCCCAGCAATTGGGCAAAACCCGAACGGACGATCATATGGTCGTCGATGAGCGCAATGGTGGTCATGAGGTTTCCTGGCGGTGAAAAAACGCGCTTACCTTAGCGATAAGCGGGGGAAGCTTCAAGGGGAATGGGTGGGTCTGGATCACGTAATTCGTTGCGCCTGCAAATATGCATATTATAAATATGCAGGTATAAAAAAACCCCGCCGAAGCGGGGTTTGATAAGCAAGGAGCTTAGAGCGATTAGCCCTGCAGCAGAGACAGTACCTGCTGTGGAACCTGGTTAGCTTTCGCCAACACTGAGTTACCCGCCTGCTGCACGATCTGTGCTTTAGACATGTTTGAAACTTCAGTGGCGTAGTCAGCATCCTGAATACGAGACTGTGCTTCAGACAGGTTAGTGGTGGTGTCGTTCAGGTTAGTTACCGCTGAATCCAGACGGTTCTGAATCGCACCCAGGCTTGAACGGAACTTATCGATGTCGCTGATAGCAGCGTCAAGCGCTTTCAGCGGATCGGTAGTGGTAGTGGTTGCAGTCTGGGCATCGGTGGTGATTTTGCCCGCCGCGTCTTTATAAGCCACTTTACCGCTACCGTTAGTGATGGTGCCGTCATCCTGAACATAATAGTTAGCTGTGTTGTTTGTGGTTAAACCACCTTTGTTGTCAGCATAAACTGCTGCGCCACCAGAAGTCACGGTTACAGCACCAGCAGCACTGACAGAATAACCAGTTGACGTGGTATAAGCAGAATTACCTGCTGCAGCCGTCTTCAGTGCATCTGCGCTAATGGTTGCGCCAGTGACATCATAGTTTGTGCCATCAGACACCAAAGTACCTTTGGAAGTAGCAATTGTTGCAGCATTACTACCGGTATTAGCAGCCAAGTTAGCCAGTGTAGCAGCCGGTGGTGGTGTTGCTCCGCCGCTGTTCTTAGTAAGGTTACCAGTGGTATCACGATATAACACTGCGCCATCATCCGCTGCAGTAAGAGAACCGTCCTGAGCAATGATGACATCTTGCTTAGTGGTACCAATAGTCACTGTAGCTTTGGTTGTATCAGTGGCTGTTGGATTTAAATAGCTAGTAGCCTTAGTTGCGGTTACGTTAGCTTCATCGAAAGTGAAACTATTCGATGCACTGTTATATTTATAGGTATTACCAGCAGCTGAAAGGCCGTCGTTTACAACTGCGGCGGTGGTAACAGTACTAGTGTTGGTTAAGCTGCTAAGAACATTGGCTGAAGATGCAGCAGTAAAGCCTGCTGAGCCAGTGTAAGTTGAACCACTTAACGTGAAGCCGGCGGCAGTCATATCAGTCGCTGATGCTACAGTATTAGCCACACCACCTTTACCATTTACGTTGAAACCACTCAGGTTCAAAGTAGATGAATCAATTTTCTTCAGGTCAATCGTGATAGTTTCACCATCATTTGCACCAACCTGGATTTTCATAGAACCGTCTTTAGCCAGCACGTTCACGCCGTTGAAAGTGGTCTGACCGGATACGCGATCAATTTCGTCCAAGCGGGATTTGATTTCGTCCTGAATTGAGTCCAGGTCAGACTGACTGTTGGTGCCGTTCTGAGACTGTACAGTCAGTTCACGAACACGCTGCAAGTTGTTGTTGATTTCTGACAGTGCGCCTTCAGTGGTCTGCGCTGCAGAGATACCGTCGTTGGCGTTACGTGCCGCCTGAGTCAAACCGTTAATGTTAGACTGGAAGCGGTTAGCAATTGCCTGACCTGCTGCGTCATCTTTAGCGCTGTTGATACGCAGACCTGAAGACAGGCGCTCAATAGCGGTAGACATTGCAGACTGGTTTTTGTTGATGTTGTTCTGTGTGATCAGCGAGAGGCTGTTGGTATTAATGACTTGGGCCATGATAATTATTCCTGTTAATCAAGTCTTTCGGTTAAGGTGTGGGCTTCAACCCGCCGGCTTCAGCGCCGTCAAAGTTGTTATCGTCTGCCCTTAAACAACCTTTAGATTTTTTTTAGGACCAGGTGAAAATTTTTCCCTTCAACCTGTCACGCTTATCTTTATCGCCCTCTCTGCAGACATCTTTAGTAAGACTTGATCATTTTTTCTAGCGCCAGAAATACCCTTCTCTATATGCTTTATTCGCTTTATTAGCCGCTGGTAAAAAATTCTAAACTTTGAGCCTATAAAGCCGATAACCGCGGTATCACTTTCCGTGTCGACATGAAAAGGAAACAACATGGCTAGTATCTCTACCCTCGGTGTCGGTTCAGGCCTCGACTTAAGCACGATTCTGGATAATTTAACCACGGCAGAAAAAGCGTCACTCAAACCCATTACCACTCAGCAGAGTGCCTATACTGCCAAACTGAGCGCTTACGGTACGTTATCCAGCGCACTTACCGCCTTTCAAACCGCTAATACCGCGTTGAATAGTGCAGATCTGTTTAGCGCCACTACAGCAACAAGCACCAGCTCTACCGCTTTTAGCGCGACGACCTCAGCCGGCGCCATCCCGGGTAAGTACAACATTAGCGTTACGCAACTGGCGCAGGCACAAACCCTAACCTCCGGTATTCAAACCAGCAATACCACGGCGCTGGGTAGTTCTGATGCCAGCCGCACCTTGTCGATCAAATTGGCGGACGGTACTAGCAAAGACATCACGCTGACCAGCGATCAAACCTCTCTGACCGGAATGCGTGATGCAATTAACGGCGCCGGTGCGGGCGTAAGCGCCAGCATCATTAAAGTCGCTGATGGTGAATACCGTCTTTCACTCACCGCGTCGAAAACCGGTGAAGCGAATGCGGTCTCCTCGGTCACCGTGACTGGCGATGACACTTTGCAAGGCATTGTCGGTTTTGATGCCACGAAAAGTGATGCCGACAACCCACTCGACCTCAGCATCAAAGCTCAAGATGCTGAATTAACCGTGAATAACGTGGCCATCACCAGCAGCACCAACACCATCAGTGATGCGCTGGAAGGAATCACGTTGAATCTGAGTGATGTCACCAGTGGTAATCAATCGCTGACCATCACGCAGGATAGCTCTAAGGCCTCTACCGCGATTTCCAACTTTGTTGATGCCTATAACAACCTGCTTGATCAGTTCAACGCGCTGACCAAATACACTGCGGTGGATACCGGTTCAGATGCGCAAGATTCCAGCAATGGTGCTCTGCTCGGTGATAGTACTCTGCGCAGCATTCAGACTCAGATTAAAAGTCTGCTGACCAACAATACGAGTTCATCAACGTATAAAACGCTGGCACAGATTGGCGTGACGTCGGATCCCACCACCGGCGAATTAACGTTGGATGCCGATAAGTTAAAAACGGAACTCACCAAAGATCCTACGGGCATTAAAGAGATGATTGTGGGTGACGGTAAAACCACCGGCATTACCACTAAGCTGGCGACAAACCTGACCAGCTGGCTGTCATCAACCGGCAGCATTCAGTCGGCGAAAGATGGTGTTAGTAAAACGCTGAATACCCTGACTGAGCAGTACAACAGCACCAATACGCGCATCAATAACCTGATTGCGCGTTACAAAGCACAGTTTACGCAACTCGACGTCACCATGAATTCGCTGAACAGCACCAGCGATTACCTGACACAGCAGTTCGAGAATATGACGTCAAGCAGTTCAAAATAATTAGGAGTGACCATGTACAGCGCTAATGGCACACAAGCCTACGCAAAAATCGGGGTGGAGAGCTCAGTGATGAGCGCCAATCAACAACAGCTGGTTACGCTGCTGTTTGACGGTGCGATCAGCGCACTGGTCCGCGCCCGCCTGTTTATGCAGGACAACAATATCCAGGGAAAAGGTAACTCGATTTCCAAGGCCATTAACATCATCGAGGGCGGACTCAAGCAGGGCCTCGATGAGCAATCAGGCGATGACCTGACCGATAACCTGTTAGGACTCTACTCCTACATGGTTCGCCGTCTGGTTCAGGCTAATCTGCGTAATGATGTCGAAGCCCTCGAAGAAGTTGAAGGTCTTCTGCGCAATATCGCTGATGCCTGGAAAGAAGTCGTACAACCTCAACACCTTCAGGACGCCGTTTAATGAATATTGCACCGCCACTGATTACCGTTTACCAACAGTTACTCGACCTCAGCCACGGAATGCTGCGTTTGGCAGCAGACGGCGAATGGGATGATTTGATTACCAAGGAAGTGGACTATGTCAGTGCGGTGCAAAGACTGGCGCAAACAACCGCAGCCGCCGCACCGTCGCGCCAGCTGCAAGAGCAGCTGCGTCCGGTGTTACGCCATATTCTCGATAACGAGAGCGAAGTGAAACGTCTGTTGCAGTTGCGTATGGACGAATTGACGCAGCTGGTGGGCCAGTCATCGATGCAGAAATCGGTGATGAGCGCGTATGGCAAGCAAGGTAGTGTGTATTTGCCGCAGGGTTGATTCGTTGCAATGAACTGCATAAAAAACGGGTGGGAAGCTATCTTCTCACCCGTTTTTTTCGATTTCCAGGTCGCCATAAATGGCGACCCTACGGGCAGAATATGTAGGGTCGCCATTTATGGCGACCTGGGAATTACTGTGCCGGCTTAGACGACACCGTAATTGGGCGCATAATCTCTGGCTCGATATTCTGAATCACCGCCTCATTCGGACGCTTCGCCACTTCTTCCAGCGCCTGCTGGCACTCAACGGTTGGGCGATCCACTTTACGCAGTCTCAATCCATCGTAACGCAGCTCACCGTTCTCTAGCACCAGCGGCATCACGCGCACCTGACGCGTCACGTTAACCCAGTCATCGCCCAGACGCGTTAATTTGCCGGGTTTGGCAATCACGCGCTGCCACTGACGGCAATCCAGCGTGTCGCCTTCGGCACCAATAATCAGGCTGCCCATCGCTTGCTTGCTGATCAGCTTGCTTTGCGGCCCTACGGTTTGCCAGTTGCCCTGCAGCTCCAGCGGCGCCGGGGTTTTCACCGCCTGGTCATAATTGCTGATCTGCGCACAGCCACTCAGCGCCAGCGCGGCCACTATCATCCACTTTTTCATTCTCGGTCCCTACACTCGCATCAATGGCGGCTACGTTATAATTTTTCCCGCAGGTTGCGCAAGGTATCTACTGCGCGCCGCATGATTTTCCTCAAGCTGCTCACTTCTGCGCCGATAACTCTTCTGGAGTTAAAAGTGCCTGTAAAAACAATAATGACCGATTACACACTCACCTTCGTTACGGAGAATCCCGTTATGCGATTGACCCTTCGCGCGCGTCTGACATCGATTGTTGGCCTGCTGTGCATTTTACTGATTGTTGCCGCCATCTGGGGAATCATCGGCCTGCGCGCCGCCGACCAACGGGCGCAAAACGCCTACCAGAATGAGCTGTTACCGCTGCAATATTCATCCCGCCTGTATCGCATGGTGCAGGAACAATCCGCGACCCTGTTCGATGCCCTGCGCTACTGGACCGACAGCAGCGAAGTGGAGAAACGTCTGGCGCGCATCGCGCAGTACGGCGAGCAGATAGCCAAAGACCGCCAAACCTGGCAGCAGCTGTCGTTTGATGCGCAAACCAAACCGCTTAGCCAGCAATTCATCACCCATCTCGATGGCTGGCAAACCGCGCTGAAAGATGCCGGTGAACTGCTAAAGGGCGGCAACCCGTCCGGCGCGCTGGTGGTGATTGAAACCCGCCTGCGCAGCGGCAGTCAGCTGCTGCAACAGGACATCGATCAGCTTGATGCGTTAATGCGTCAGCATGCGGAACTCACCTATCAGCAGAGCAACAGCGATTACCAGCTGGCGCGTAACAGCCTGATTATCATTTTGCTGGTCGGGCTGAGCGTGGCGCTGGTGTTCGGCTGGCTGCTGATCCGCTCGATCAACCGCTCGATTGCTCAGGCACGCGAGCTGGCCGAATCGATTGCGGCTGGTGAACTGAACCATGATATCGGCAGCGTTTCACGCGATGAGATGGGCGAACTGATGCAGTCACTGCTGCGCATGGATGTGCGTCTGGCGGAGATCGTGCGCGACGTGGGCGAAAGCGCCACTGCGCTGAGTGATGCGGCGCGTCAGATGGCCGACGGCAATGACGATCTCTCTGAACGCACCCATTCGCAGGCCAGCTCGCTGGAACAAACCGCCGCCAGCATGGAGCAAATGACCGCCACGGTAAAACATAATGCCGATAACGCTGCGCAGGCTAACGAATTGGCCACCGACGTGCGTCATCAGGCCGAACGCGGCAGCAGCGTGCTGCGTGATGCGGTTAGCGCGATGGAGGAGATCGAATCTTCCAGCAAGCGCATCGCGGATATCAACCGGGTGATCGATGAGATCGCCTTCCAGACTAACCTGCTGGCGCTCAACGCGGCGGTTGAAGCGGCACGCGCCGGTGAACAGGGGCGCGGCTTTGCCGTGGTGGCGTCCGAAGTGCGTCAGCTGGCGCAGCGGTCCGCCGGGGCCGCCCACGAGATCAAAGCGTTAATCGATGCCAGCGTGGGTAAAGTGGAAGCCGGTAGTGCGCTGGTGCAGCGTTCCGGCGCAATGCTCAATGACATCAATCAGGGCGTAGCGCGCGTGGTGGACATTGTCGGTGAAATTGCCGTGGCCAGCCGCCAGCAATCCAGCGGCATTGAGCAGGTCAACACCGCAGTGATTCAGATGGATGGCGCGACGCAGCAGAACGCCTCGCTGGTGCAGGAAGCCAGCGCCGCCAGCCAGACCGTTAGCGAACATGCCGGATTGCTGGTGGAGAAGATGGCCTTCTTCCGCCTGCAGCAGCGCTAAGGAGCGGGATGATGCGTAAACTTCTCGCTATGTTTCTGGCCACGCCGCTGCTGAGCCACGCCGCGACCACGCTGAATATCGCCACCATCGCTAACGGCGATATGACCATCATGCAGCAGCTCGCCACGCGCTACGAACAGGAGCATCCTGACGTCAAACTGCAATGGCATGTGATGGACGATGGCGCGCTGCGTCAGGCGGTGCTGTCGGCGATGAACAGCGGCCAGGCGCAGTTCGATGTCATCACCGTTGGCACCTATGAAGCGCCGCTGTGGGGTGAAAAAGGCTGGCTGGCGCCGCTCAATAAGCTGCCCGCCGATTACGACAGCGAGGATCTCATCGCGCCAGTGCGCAAAGCGCTGTCGTTCCAGCAGACGCTCTACGCCCTGCCGTTCTACGGCGAAAGTAGCATGACCTATTACCGCAAAGATCTGTTTGCGCAGAAAGGGTTAACCATGCCCGATAATCCCGACTGGACCGATATCAAAAACTTCGCCGCCAAACTCACTGACCCGCAAAAAGGCATTTACGGTCTGTGCCTGCGCGGCCAGCCTGGCTGGGGCGATAACGTGGCGTTCATGACCACCATGGCGAATGCCTATGGCGCGCAGTGGTTCGATGAGAACTGGCAGCCGACGCTCAACTCGCCGGAGTGGCGCGAGGCGCTGGGGGATTATTTGCAGGTGGTGAAGCAGGATGGACCGGCGGATACGGTGAAAAACAGTTTCGGCCAGATTCTGCGTCTGACTGCGCAAGGCAAATGCGCCATGTGGATCGACAGCACGGTGGCAGCCGGTTTGCTGGTGAATCCGCAGATCTCTTTAGTCGCCGATAAGCTGGCCTTTGCGCCTGCGCCGGGCGGCATAACGCGTAACGGCTCCAATTGGTTGTGGTCGTGGGCGCTGGCGGTACCGGCGAATACGCCGAATCGCGCGGCGGCGATTGCCTTTATTAGCTGGGCGACGTCAAAACAGTATATCCAGCAAGTGGCCGATACCGTCGGCTGGGGGGCGGTACCGCCGGGCAGCCGCAATTCGACGTATCAGCAGGCGAGCTATCAGCGCCTGGCGCCGTATGCCGCGCAGGTGCGTGCGGCGATTGATTCGGCCACCGTCGAGCAGCCGACGCTCAATCCGGTGCCTTATCAGGGCGTGCAGTACGTGAGTATTCCCGGATTTGATCAGATGGGTAACGCCGTCGGGCAGAATCTGGCGGATATGCTGAGCGGTAAACTGACGCTGGATGAAACGCTGACGAAGAACCAACAAGATGTGACGCGGATTTATCAGCAGATGCATTGATAGGCGGTGATCACAAGTTGCACATACCGTAGCGGCGCGCTTTATCGCGCAATAAATTGCGCCGCTGCGATGCCCATGTTCTGTAAGATCGGGAACTGACAAGGCCACATGCGCGCGTTACACTAGCGCGCAAGTTGATACGCAGGAACACCGAATGAAAACCCCAGAAGAGTATTACGCTCAGGCGCGTACGATGTTTTTCGCCGCCCACCCCGATTTCCAGTCTGCACTGGATGAACTCACCGAAAGCGATGCCCGCCAGGCGAACCTGTCATTAGCGCAGTTACGCGACTGGCATGCAGAACGTATTTATGCCGCATTTTTGCGTCAGAAGAAGCTGGATGGCATGCTGTTTTCTATACAGCTGGCGGAGCCCGATAAAGCCGTTGCCGCGGATGCCATTGAAAAGTATCTGAAATCTCACGCAGAAGCCTTAGGCATGACGTGGGAAGAGTTCTGCATCAAAAACGAGTTGTAATCGGCCACGCACTGTAACGGCATCAAAGATACATCGCCAACCACACAAAATGTTCAGGAAAAAGTTGTACAAGTTGAGAAAACTTGTATAACTTACTCATCACGACGTCAGTCGTAGATTGTCCTTGAACGAATGGTGCTGTTGCACCGCCTCTGGAAGTGTTGCTGGATTTCCACTTCCAGAGGTAATATTTTTTCTTATCCTTCCCGCTCAATCCCTTTTACTTCGATGTAACTTGCCACCGCCAGCAGACGATTGACGTGGGTCAGCAGCAGATCAACATCGGACTGTAAAAATTCCTGCGATGCGCGCGAAGCGGTAACAATCGCCTCCTGCACCGTATCGGAAATAGTCAACGAGTTATTCTCTTTCGCCTGAATCAGCAGCGCTGCAATCAATAACGACTGCGCCTCTACCTGCGCCACCAGCTCTTTTGCTTCCACATCCATTTTTGCCATTTTCAATAAGATATCGATAACCAGTTGGCGCATATTTACCCCTGTTTTTATTTACAGTACTATATCGCACCCGATCCAATGAATGGAACGACCCTGATGTTTGTGGAGTTGATTTACGATAAGCGTAACGTGGCCGGATTACCGGGTGCACGCGAGATGATTTTGCAGGAGTTGGAAAAGCGTGTACAGCGCGTCTTTCCCGATATTGAGGTGCGCGTCAAACCGATGGAGCGTAACGCAATAGATACCGATATGAGTAAGAACGATAAAGCGACAGTTGCGCGGATTGTTGAAGAGATGTTCGATGAGGCAGAAATGTGGCTGGTGGCCGATTAGGCCACCAGTACGCTAGGCGCTTAGCTTTCCTGCTCAGCATGGTTGATGGCGATTTCTAGATCCTGAATCGCCGCATCAATGTCATCCAGCAGCTTGCCCTGCTTGTTCAGCAAGGTGTCGAAGCGTCCCGCGTATTCGGTGTCTTTATACTCACCCGCATCAAACGCCAGCCAGTGGGCAGATAGCGTCTCAGTGTTGGTCTGCGCGTAGTGGCGCATCTCTTTAAGCTGGGAGGTGACATCACGCAAGTATTCAGTTTTGGTTTTTACAGTTTCTGTATCACTCATGCTATCTTCCTTTTCGCTTAATAAGACGATTTAAATAACGCTTGAATGATTAAAGGTAGTGCAAAATATCGAAGCTGCCTTAGGAATAATCGGAAGTGACTAAAACCTGTTAGTAAACAGGGGACATCCCGGTCCCCGATGCTGAGTCGTCAGGCATTACAGATACTTCCTCGCCAGATCAATCAGCTCACCCTTCGCGGCATCGCCAAGTTTGATTACGCCCTGCTCGACAAAGCTAAACGCTCTGACAAAATCCTTCACCCCTTCTGAGAACGCCTGAGTCCCGTCGTGGCTCTGCGCCGTTGCGGCGGCTGGTGGCGCATCGGCTGCAGCGATGTCCGGTTCGCTGGGCGGCGCAACCTCGGCTGGCGCAGGCGTTACCGCCTCAGGCGCGGCAGTCGCCGCCACCTGCGCGGGTGCAGCGGTTATCGCCTCGGGTGCCGTAGCCGGTGGAACTTCAGCCGGTGCCGCTGCCGCTACCACTGCGGGCGCAACTTCAGGTGCTGCGGTCGGCGTCGGTGCAGCAACGGGCGTGGCGACTTCGTTGGCGAAATCTTCCGCTGGTGACGATGCGATGGTGCTGGTTGGATTGATGACAGTTTGATCGCTCATAATGCTCTCCTTCTTACTGAATAAAGATCGCAGTCGGGCAAGACGGGCTGCAATCCACGGGGTAATTCGCATGATGCCCTCCTTAACGCTTGGGTTGAGGTGGCGACTTATCTCCTTCTGCCGGTTTCCCTTTGTCAGCCGGATTGCTGACCGGGTGCTTCACGGTGCCATCGAGCTTGTTCTGCAGCGCCACCAGCTGGCTGGTAAGCTCCGCCACACGTGCTTCACGTCGTTCCGATATGGTTCGATATTGCTGTCGAATCTCTTCAACACGCTGATTGGCGCTGTTACTGACGAACAGGAATAGCACCGTCATCGCCACGCACATCAAAGACAACATCAGCAAAAAGCCGCCGAAGAACAGTTGGCGCCGATGGTTTTTCACTACGTACTCACTGTTTATCTGCATCATCACGACTCTCCTCCAGAGTGGTAATCAGTTGGTTAACCTGGCTGCGAAACTTCTCGCTGTGCTCGGCTTCCGTGGTGGCCAGCAAAATGCTCAGGGCGTTTTTTATCAGCCGCAGATCGGTTTCCAGCGAAGAGATACGCCGCAGGTTTTTGTCATGTCGGATGCGCAATTCATCGTTTTCCTGGCGCATCAAGGCGTGACCCTCTTTGAGCAGCATTACCTGTTCTTTGTAACTGGTGATGATCTCCCCACCGGCACGATTGCTGGTGACGATAGCGGCGATACCCGCCATTAACGGTTTCCAGAACACAGCTGCTGCGCCGCCGCCGAGAAGCAACGCACCTACGCTGGTGACTAAACTACTTTCCATGCTTCACCTCTCACCCCTGGCAAGGGATGTGCCCCATAAGCACGCTGACCACCCTTGCCAGCTTCGCGGTCAACGCCTGAATTTAAGTTTACTTTAACTTATGAATTTAAGTATACTTAAGTCGTTCCTTCAGGAGATGTCAAGATGATGAAAAAAGAATCTTCCGGTGAGCGCATCCGGGCACGACGTAAAGCACTACAGTTGACGCAGCAGGCGCTGGCCCAAAGCATTGGGGTGTCGCATGTGGCTGTATCGCAGTGGGAAAAAGAGGAAACCGTACCGCGTGGCGAAAATTTGCTGCGGCTCGCGCAGTGGCTGCAATGTACCGCGGCATGGATTATCGACGGGGATGGCGAAGTGTTTGCCACCCACGCCAAAGCCGCACCGGTTGCGGCGGTGCCATTGATTAGCCTGGCGCAAGCGTCAGCGTGGTTGAGCGAGGAACGGTTGTTGCTCAAACAGCAGGCTGCGCATTTTCTCTATAGCGAGAGTCAGTTGGGCGATGGCGCGCTGGCGGTCACGATAGACGATCAGGCGATGCAGCCCGATTACCGGCCCGGTGACAAAGTGATCTTTGATCCTGACGTTCAGCCGCAGCCGGGCGATGTGGTGCTGGCGCTGGTGGATGGCGTGGCACGAGTGCGGATTTATCGCCTGCAAACGCAACAGCAGGATGAGCAGATCTTCACATTGCGCGCGCTGAATGATGATTTTCCGCAGCTGCATTCGGCGGAATCGGCGCTAGAAATTATCGGCACGCTGATGGAGTTGCGACGTTACCGAAGCGGCTAGCCGCTTCGCTTAAGCTGTTATAATAAAAAAAGTTTAGCCTGATCGCGGGAAGCTATGGACAGACCCCGCGGTAAGGCTGCTAATCTAGCTGCAAAATAATAAATTATCCGGACAATCTCGATGCTCACCACAATTATTTACCGCAGCCATCTGCACGATCACGTGCCAATCAAAACGCTCGAAGATATGGTTGCTAAAGCCAATAGCAAAAACAAAAACTTCGACGTTACTGGCATCCTGCTGTTCGACGGCCTGCACTTCTTCCAGCTGCTGGAAGGACCGCGCGAGTCCGTTCAGGGCATATACAAGCGTATTTGTCAGGACGCACGCCACCATAATCTGGTGGAGTTAATGCACGACTTCGCGCCTGAACGCCGTTTTGGCAAAGTCGGCATGGAGCTGTTCGATCTGCGCGAGCATGACAAAGACACAGTGCTGCAAGCAGTGCTGGATAAAGGCACCTCGCGTTATCAGCTTACCTACAAAGATCGCGCGCTGCAGTTTTTGCGTACCTTCGTGGTGGCGCGCGACAAAGAGAACTACTTCGAGATCCCGCCAGCTAATACCTGGGAATTTGTTCCGGATATTGAATGGCAGAACGATCTGGAGGGTATCGATCAGAGCCTGCAGGATTGCCGCTTTGCTTTTCAACCCATCATCGATCCCTTCGCGCGCCGCGTCACTTCGTTTGAAGCGCTGATCCGCACGCCAAACGGTGGCTCACCCGATGAGTATTTCTCCGCATTCGGCGGCGAAGCGATTTATCACGCGGATATTAAATCGAAACGTCTGGCCTTTCGCGTGGCGAACAAACTGGGCATTGGCGAGCATCGTCTGTCGATCAACCTGCTGCCGATGTCACTGGTGACGGTGCCAAACGCGGTGGAATTCCTGCTTACCGAGATCAACGCCAGCGGGCTGGTGCCGCAACAGGTGATCGTCGAAGTGACCGAAAATGAGATCATTTCGCGCTCGGATGAATTCGCTGCCGAAGTGAGAAAGTTGAAAGCGGCGGGTATCAGCCTCGCGCTGGACGATTTTGGTGCCGGTTTTGCTGGCTTGTCGCTGTTATCAAAATTCCAGCCGGACAAAATCAAAATCGATCGCGAGCTGATCCGCGATGTGCACAAAAGCGGCCCGAAGCAGGCGATCATGCACGCCATCATTAAGTGCTGCGCATCGCTGGAGATTGCGGTGATTGCCGAAGGTGTCGAGCAAGCTGAAGAGTGGATGTGGCTGGAAGCCGCAGGCATTAGCCAGTTCCAGGGTTTCCTGTTTGCTTATCCGCTGCTGAATGGATTCCCGGCTGTGGCGTGGCCTGAGATTAAATAGTGTTGGTCGCCATGCATGGCGACCCCACCAATCAGTAATACGTTACCTCAATATTGCCATACTGCTTATCAATCACGTTGCCTGCCGCGTCAACGCTAATAATGTCGCAATAATAGGGAACGTCGTGTTTGTATTTGCAGACATTGCTGACGGTTTTAATTTGGTCATTTCGCTTCACCGTGGTGACCACGTCAGAGATCTTTTTCTTATCTTCTGCTCGCACCGCGGTAGCACGCGACACTTCCGTTCCGGCCTGGGTAATACTCAATACCGCCATTTCACCGGCGCTGTTATAAGCGAGGTGAAACGCGGCATCGGAGGCGGGCGATGAGATCTGCTCTACCAAACCCTGTTTGTTATAGGCAATATCCACGGTCATGGTCGGCGTGACTTTCTTCACCATGGCGCAGTTTTTATCCAGCGTCACCACCACGTCCTGACCGTTTTCACTGCCTTTTAATTGGTCGCCATCGCGCGTGACATCAATCACTTCGCCCTGTTTGCGCACCGATTTCACATGCGTCGGACAGCCGTTGCGGTCTAAATCGACATTCACTTCGAAGATCTGCTGGCCGTCGGCGGTAAACAGCGTTTGATGGGTCGTTTTGACTTTGCCGGGCAGCGCTTCGAATTGATACAGATAGGCAAAGTTTTTCATTTGCGGGTAGTAAGTCGCGTCATCCTTGTCACATCCCGTGAGCAGGACAATAGCGATTAAAAACAGCTGGGTTTTCTTCACGTGAGAATCCTCTTCTCAAAATAAGGCAGCGCGTTTGGCGGTGTACTCACTGTGATGCAGCAACCTTCCCGCCTGATATAACACCATTACCGCGCTGGACTATACCCGAAAGAAATACCCGAAAGAAACTAAACCTGCATGCTCATAATATCGGTATACGCCGACACCAATTTGTTACGCACCTGTACACCCATCTGCATGGAAATAGAGGATTTTTGCAGATCGACCATCACATCATTTAACTGGATGCCCGGTTTACCCATTTCGAAATCCTGTGCCTGAGCGCGAGCCGTTGTCTGGGTTTCGCTGATTTTGTCGAGTGCTGCTTTCATGGTGGCACTGAAATCGACCTGATTAGTGGACTCCGCTTGCTTACCGCTGGCCTGCAGAGACGTCATCTGCAGCTGCTGCAGCACACCCTCAATCGCCTGAATTGACATTGCCTGACCCCTAATGAAGAAGTGATTAAATTTTCACGATGAGAAAGTTAACACACTGTCAATAGGACAAAGGCGCTAAATGACCGCAAAAAACCCGGCTTATCCACCCATCGATGTCGCGGCTTTCAACAAATAATGCCTGCCATTAAGTGGAATTTAATTTTTCTCCTCTCCCGATTTTAGGGGAGAAGTCTTCAGGGAGTACGTTTTGTCACCACAACACCACACCCGATCAATAATGTCAGGCAGGAATCGGTCATGAATGCGAGTGCAGCCGCTACACAGGATACAGCTAAGAAAGGCTTCAATGACCTTCTCGCCCGCCTGCGCGCCAATCCGCGTATTCCCTTAATTATCGCTGCTGCTGCGGTTATCGCGGTGGTGTTTGCGTTGGTGCTGTGGGCAAAAGCGCCAGACTACCGCGTGCTTTATAACAACCTCTCCGATGAGGATGGTGGCGCGATCGTCACGCAGCTGACGCAAATGAACATCCCTTACCAGTTCGCCGATAACGGTGGAGCACTGATGGTGCCCGCCGATAAAGTGCATGAGCTGCGTCTGCGTCTGGCACAACAAGGCTTACCGAAAGGCGGCAACGTTGGCTTCGAACTGATGGACAAAGAGAAGTTCGGTATCAGCCAGTTCAGCGAGCAGATCAACTATCAGCGTGCGCTGGAAGGTGAACTGTCGCGCACCATCGAAACGCTCGGTCCGGTGAAGAGCGTACGCGTGCATCTGGCAATGCCGAAACCGACCTTGTTCGTGCGTGAGCAGAAAGCCCCTTCCGCCTCGGTGACGCTTAACCTGCAGCCAGGCCGCGCATTAGATGAAGGCCAGATTCAGGCCATTCAGCATATGGTCTCCAGCAGCGTGGCCGGTTTACCGCCGGGCAACGTGACCGTTGTCGATCAGGCCGGTCGTCTGTTAACCCGCTCTGACAGCGAAGGTCGCGACCTGAATGACGCGCAACTGAAATATGCGTCTGAAGTGGAAGCGCGCTTCCAGCAGCGTATCGAAGCGATCCTCAATCCGATTGTCGGTCAGGGCAATGTGCATGCGCAGGTGACGGCGCAAATCAACTTCGACCGCAGCGAGCAGACCGACGAGAAATACCAGCCGAACGCCAATCCTAACAATAGCGCGGTGCGTTCACGCCAGACCAGCAACTCCGAACAGAATGGCAGCCCGTATCCAGGCGGCGTGCCAGGTGCATTGTCGAATCAGCCTGCGCCAGCCAATACCGCGCCGGTGACCAATCCGCCAACGAATAACAACAATAATGCCAACGGCCAAAACGCCAACGCGCAAACCGCCAATGCGCAGAATAACGGCAGCACCACCAGCACCGCACAGCCTTCTGGCCCGAGCAGCTCAACGCGCAACGACACGGTGAACTACGAGCTGGACCGCACCATTCGTCATACCAAGCTGAACGTCGGCGATGTGCAGCGCCTGTCGGTTGCCGTGGTGGTGAACTACCGCGACGACGGTAAAGGCAAAGCGGTGGCGCTTAACGAGCAGCAGATCAAGCAGATTGAAGATTTAACCCGTGAAGCGATGGGCTATTCACAAACCCGTGGCGACAGCGTCAACGTGGTGAACTCTCAATTCAACATGACCGAGCCAAGCGGTGGCGACCTGCCATTCTGGCAGCAGCAATCGTTCTTCGATCAGCTGATGACTGCCGGTCGCTGGCTACTGGTGGCGTTGGTTGGCTTCATCCTCTATCGCAAGCTGGTTCGTCCACAGCTGATGCGTAAGAAAGAGCAGGAGAAGGCAGCGGCTGAAGCGCTGGCGGCACGCTCTGCGGCCATGGAAGAAGAAGAAGCCTTTAACGTTCAGCTCAGCAAAGACGAGCTGGATCAGGAGCGTAAATCTACTAACCGCATGAGCGCCGAGGTGATGAGCCAGCGTATCCGCGACATGTCTGAAAACGATCCGCGCGTCGTCGCGCTGGTTATCCGCGAATGGATGAGTAAAGAACTATGAGTCTGACCGGTACAGAAAAAAGCGCCATTCTGATGATGACCATCGGCGAAGAGCGCGCGGCGGAGGTGTTCAAACACCTTAACCAGCGTGAGGTTCAGCATCTGAGTGGTGCTATGGCCAACATGCGCCAGGTTTCACACAAACAGCTGACCGAAGTGCTGCGCGAGTTCGAAGCCGATGCCGAACAGTTTGCGGCGCTGAGCCTCAACTCCAACGATTATCTGCGTTCGGTGCTGATCAAAGCGCTGGGCGAGGAGCGAGCTTCAAGTCTGCTGGAAGATATTCTCGAGAAAAACGAGACCACCAGCGGTATGGAAACGCTCAACTTCATGGAGCCACAGGCGGCCGCCGACCTTATTCGCGACGAGCATCCGCAGATTATCGCCACCATCCTTGTCCACCTCAAACGTGGCCAGGCGGCGGATATTCTGGCGCTGTTCGACGAGCGTCTGCGTCACGATGTGATGCTGCGTATCGCCACCTTCGGCGGTGTCCAGCCGGCGGCGCTGGCGGAGTTGACCGAAGTACTGAATGGCCTGCTCGACGGCACCAACCTCAAGCGCGCGAAGATGGGCGGCGTGAGAACCGCAGCAGAAATTATCAACCTGATGAAAACCCAGCAGGAAGAAGCGGTTATCGAAGCAGTACGCGACTTCGATGGCGAGCTGGCACAGAAGATCATCGACGAGATGTTCCTGTTCGAAAACCTGGTGGAAGTGGACGACCGCAGCATCCAGCGTCTGTTGCAGGAAGTGGAATCCGAACAGTTGCTGGTGGCACTGAAAGGTGCCGAACAGCCGCTGCGCGAGAAGTTCCTCAAAAACATGTCCGCCCGTGCGGCCGATATCCTGCGCGACGATCTGGCCAACCGGGGTCCGGTACGTATGTCGGCGGTGGAGAACGAGCAGAAGGCCATTCTTCTGGTGGTGCGCCGCTTAGCAGAATCCGGCGAGATGGTGATTGGTGGTGGCGAGGAAACCTATGTCTGATGCCTTTTCCGCCCGCGCGTGGCAGCGCTGGCAGCCTGATGATTTAGGCAGCCCGTTCGGTGCCGAACCGGAACCTCAGTTAGAGGAGCCGGAGATCGATGTCGAACTGAGCGCCGAAGCGGAACAGCAGCAACAGCTGGAACGCATGCAGCAGCAGATGCGCAAAGATGCGCAGACGCAAGGCTACAGCGAAGGCTATCAGAAAGGTTTCGCCGAAGCGCAACAGAACGGTTATGACGCCGGTTTCCAGCAAGGCTTAGCCGATGCGCAGCAGCAGCAAGCGCCGCTGCAGGCACGCATGCAGCAGCTGGTGACCGAGTTCCATCACACGCTCGAAGCGCTCGACAGCGTGATCGCTTCACGTCTGATGCAGCTGGCGCTGGAAGCCGCGCGCACGGTGATTGGCCAGGCCACGCAGGTGGACGGCACCGCCCTGCTGCGTCAAATCCAGCAGCTGATTCAGCAGGAACCGATGTTCAGCGGCAAACCGCAGCTGCGCGTCCATCCGGACGATCTGCAGCGCATCGAGCAGACGCTGGGTCCAACGCTCGATCTGCACGGCTGGCGCTTGCTGGCCGACAGCACGCTGCATCCTGGCGGCTGTAAGCTTAGCGCCGAAGATGGCGACCTTGATGCGAGCGTGGCAACACGCTGGCAGGAGCTGTGCCGCCTGGCCGCTCCGGGGACACTGTAATGACCTCCTCACGCCTTTCACGCTGGCTCGGCGCGCTCGACGCCTTCGAAGAACGCATTTCACAGGTACAAACCGTGCGTCGTTACGGGCGCCTGACGCGCGCCACCGGCTTAGTGCTGGAAGCCACCGGCCTGCAACTGCCGCTCGGTGCTACCTGCATTATTGAACGTACCGATGGCAGCAAGATCACTGAAGTTGAAAGTGAAGTGGTCGGCTTCAACGGCCAGAAACTGCTGATGATGCCGCTGGAAGAAGTCGACGGTATTTTACCGGGCGCACGCGTTTATGCGCGCGTCAGTGGCGACAGCGGGCACAGCGGCAAACAGATGTTGCTGGGCCCGGAACTGCTGGGTCGCGTGCTGGACGGCAGCGGCAAACCCCTCGACGGTTTACCCGCGCCGGAAACCGGCTATCGCGCCCCGCTGATCACCGCACCGTTCAACCCGCTGCAACGTACGCCGATTGAAGATGTGCTGGATACCGGCGTGCGCGCCATCAATGCTCTGCTCACCGTGGGTCGCGGTCAACGTATGGGCCTGTTCGCCGGTTCCGGCGTCGGTAAAAGCGTGCTGCTCGGCATGATGGCGCGCTACACCAAAGCCGACGTGATCGTGGTGGGGTTGATTGGTGAACGTGGCCGTGAAGTTAAAGAGTTCATTGAAAATATTCTCGGTGCCGAAGGCCGGGCGCGTTCGGTGGTGATCGCCGCGCCGGCGGATGTCTCGCCGCTGCTGCGTATGCAGGGTGCCGCTTATGCCACGCGTATCGCAGAGGATTTCCGCGATCGCGGCCAGCATGTGCTGCTGATAATGGATTCCCTCACCCGCTACGCCATGGCGCAACGTGAAATCGCACTGGCCATCGGTGAGCCGCCGGCGACCAAAGGTTATCCGCCTTCGGTGTTCGCCAAATTGCCCGCGCTGGTGGAACGCGCCGGTAACGGTACGCACGGCGGCGGTTCAATCACCGCCTTTTATACCGTGCTGACCGAAGGCGACGATCAGCAAGACCCGATTGCCGACTCGGCGCGTGCGATTCTCGACGGCCACATCGTGCTGTCGCGCCGTCTGGCGGAAGCCGGTCACTATCCGGCTATTGATATTGAAGCGTCAATCAGCCGCGCCATGACCTCATTAATTGATGAGACGCACTACGCGCGCGTACGTCAGTTCAAACAGTTGCTCTCCAGCTTCCAGCGCAACCGCGATCTGGTGAGTGTGGGGGCGTATGCCGCAGGCAGCGATCCGATGCTGGACCGCGCCATCAAGCTCTATCCCGAGATGGAAGCCTTCCTGCATCAGGGCATTTTCGAACGCAGCGACTATGACGATGCCTGTTTGCATCTGCAGGCGATGTTCGGTTAACGCCAAACGAGGTTAAGTGATGAAAACGGCCAGTGCGATCAACAAGCTGCGCGATATGGCGGAGCAGGAACTGGAGAGTGCGGTGATTCACCTTGGCGATATGCGCCGGGGTGTGCAGCAGGCCGACGAACAACTCAGCATGCTGCTGGATTATCAGGATGAGTATCGCAACAAGCTCAATCAGGATATGTCCGGCGGCATCGCCAGCACGCGCTGGACCAATTATCACCAGTTTATTCAGACGCTGGAAAAAGCCATCGAACAGCATCGCCAACAGCTTTCCCAGTGGAATCAGCGCCTCGACAGCGCGCTGAGCAACTGGCGTGAAAAGCATAAGCGGCTCAATGCTTATCAAACGCTGATTACGCGCGCTGAGGAAAACGCATTACGACAAGAAAACCGTCTCGATCAGAAACGGATGGATGAATTTGCCCAACGGGCCGCATTGAGGAAAGGCGAATGATTACGCTGCCAACAGTTGCTACGCAAACCTCGGTTTTGGGAGACGCTGACACTTCAGTTTCATCAGATGTTTTGCAGGGCGCGGAGTCGCTGCCGCAGGGATTTATTACTGAACTCGGCAACCGCTTGCTGACGCTGGTAAAGCAACAAGCTGTTAACACGCAATCGACTGATCTGACAGCAGAAGTTGATGAAAAAGACGTCAGTAAGGCTTCGCTAAGCGCGTTATTACAGGCGCTGGAGAAACCCGATGCGTTAAACGCACTTTTACAGCCGGAAAACACTAAAGCCACGCTGAAATCAGCCGATGATAAAGACAAGAGTGAGGCAAGTTCGTTAACTGCCAGCGACTTACAGAATGTGCAGGCGTTATTCGCCATGTTGCCGGTGGCGGTAGAGAACCGCACCAGCCCAACCAGCGTAAGTAGCAGCGCAGGCGAAGGGAAAACCGACACTCGCGCTTCGCTTAATACCGCACTGTTAAGGGGTTCGCTGGACGGTGCAGTAAAAGAAGAGCACGCGCAGCAGGATGGCGCACAGAAGAAATCCAGCGATGCTGTAACGCTCTTAACGCAAACGGCCAGCAGCACGCAGAGCAGCAGCGTCAGCACCACCGCCAGTAACAGCAGCGGGTTGACGCTGGATGAGAGTTTTAAGCAGGTGCTGAATGCGCTGAGTAAGCCGGAAGCGCGCGCCGCCGCGCAGAGCAGTGATGACCCGGTGACGCCATTCACCAGCGCACCGCTCAGCGCCACCAGCTCGCTGGTAAGCAGCACCGCTTCGACCAGCACCACGCCGTCGACGCCCATGCTGAATGCGCAGCTCGGCAGCAGCGAGTGGCAGCAGGCGCTGAGTCAGCAGATTGTGATGTTTAGCCGCAACGGGCAGCAGAACGCCGAGTTGCGTCTACATCCGCAGGATCTGGGCGCTATCCAGATCAGCCTGACCCTTGATAAGGATCAGGCACAGTTAAATATGGTTTCCAGCCACAGCCAAGTGAGGGCCGCGCTGGAAGCGGCTCTTCCTCAGCTGCGTAGCGCGCTGGCGGAGAGCGGAATAAACCTGGGACAGAGTAACGTCAGCAGCGACGCCTTCGCACAGGGCCAGAGTTATCAGGGCCAGCAGGAAGGACGTCGTGATGGACAGCACGGCAGCTTTAGCCTCTCCCAGGACAGTGACAACGAGATAACGCCTATTGCCGTCCCGGCAGCCCTTCAAGCGCGCGCGGCCGGTAACGGCGCTGTCGATATCTTTGCCTGATAGCCGCTAAACGCTGAAGGTAAGCGTAAAACCCGCGTCTTTTCTTCCCATTGTTTGACTTAAGACGCGGGATAATCTGTCCAGGTCAGCCGAGAGGCTTACCCATAATTCACAGGAAGTAACTGCAAGATGTCTGATAACGCGAAAGCTAAAGGCCGCAAACGTTCACTACTACTACCGGTGTTACTGATTGTAACGCTGGCCGCTTGCAGCGTGGCAGGCTATGCAGTCTGGCGAATGATGAATAAACACGAAGGCAGCCAACCGGACGCGGCGAAAGTCGAGCCACCGGCTGCTCCCGTATTTTTTGCAATGGATACGTTTACAGTAAACCTGGTCAATCCTGACAACGATCCCGACCGTGTGCTGTACGTGGGTTTCACCCTGCGTCTGCCCGATGAGGATACCCGTCGTCGGTTGAACGATTACCTGCCGGAAGTGCGCAGCCGTCTGCTGTTACTGCTTTCGCGTCAAAGCGCGACGGCTCTGGCAACAGAGCAAGGCAAACAGGCCCTGGTTGAGCAGATCAAACAGGTGCTGGCGCCGCCGCTGGTAAAAGATCAACCGGCTCAGGTTGTCAATGACGTGCTGTTTACCGCCTTCATTTTGAGGTGATTTAATGGGCGATAGCATTCTCTCCCAGGCTGAGATTGACGCGCTGCTTAATGGCGACAGTGACAGTGCGGAAGTAGAGAACAGTTCCAAAGGGACCGATGGCGATATCCGTCCCTATGATCCCAATACTCAGCGCCGCGTCGTACGTGAGCGTCTGCAGGCGCTGGAGATCATTAACGAGCGCTTTGCCCGTCATTTCCGTATGGCGCTGTTTAACCTGCTGCGCCGTAGCCCCGATATTAGTGTGGGTGCGATCAAGATTCAGCCGTACCACGAGTTCGCCCGCAACCTGCCGGTGCCAACCAACCTGAACCTGATCCACCTGAAGCCGCTACGCGGCACGGCGCTGGTGGTGTTTTCACCGAGCCTGGTTTTTATTGCTGTCGATAACCTGTTTGGCGGCGACGGTCGTTTCCCGACCAAAGTTGAAGGACGTGAATTTACCCATACCGAACAGCGTGTGATTCGCCGCATGTTGAAATTGGCGCTGGATGGCTACAGCGACGCGTGGAAAGCGATTTATCCGCTGGAAGTGGAGTATGTACGTTCCGAGATGCAGGTGAAGTTCACCAACATCACCACTTCACCGAATGACATCGTGGTGAACACGCCGTTCCAGGTGGAGATTGGAAACCTGGTCGGTGAATTCAATATCTGTATTCCGTTTTCGATGATTGAGCCGCTGCGCGAGCTGCTGGTCAATCCCCCACTGGAAAACTCACGCCGGGAAGATAATCACTGGCGCGACAATCTGGTGAAACAAGTGCAGCACTCGGAGCTGGAGCTGATTGCCCATTTCGCCGAAACATCGCTGCGCCTGTCACGTATTTTGCAGCTGAAACCCGGTGACGTCCTGCCCATTGAGAAGCCGGACCGCATCATCGCTCACGTCGATAGCGTGCCGGTGCTGACCAGCCAATACGGCACCATCAATGGCCAGTACGCGCTGCGTGTAGAACATTTGATTAACCCGATTTTGAATTCGCTGAACGAGGAACAGCCCGATGAGTGACAGCAAGAAACCGTCCGACGACGACATCTCCGCGGACGATCTGTGGGCTGCAGCTATGAACGAACAAACCACCACCAGCGCGCCAGATCCAACTGAAAATGTGTTCAAGTCGCTGGAAAATCCTGGCATCAGCGGCTCGCTGCAGGATATCGATCTGATCATGGATATCCCGGTCAAGCTGACCGTGGAACTGGGTCGCACCAAGATGACTATCAAAGAGCTGCTGCGCTTGACGCAGGGTTCGGTGGTGGCGCTGGATGGCCTGGCCGGGGAACCGCTGGATATTCTGATTAACGGTTATCTGATCGCGCAGGGTGAAGTGGTGGTGGTGAACGACAAATATGGCGTGCGCATCACCGACATCATTACCCCGTCTGAACGTATGCGTCGTCTGAGCCGTTAAGCATGTTAAAACACACGCAAGCCGAACAACCGGTACCCAGCCAGCCGGTGGTCTCAACCGGTTCGGTAATTGGCCAGGTCAGCAGCGTGCTGGCAGTGATTGTTCTGCTGATTCTCGGCTGCGGCTGGCTGGCCAAACGCCTTGGCTTTGCACCAAAAACGGTGACCGGCCAGGCGCTGAAAGTCAGCGCGACGGTGCAGGTTGGCCAGCGTGAGCGTGTGGTAATTGTTGATACCGCCGATGCGCGTCTGGTGTTGGGCGTGACCGCCCAGCAGATCACCCATTTGCATTCGTTACCGCCGCTGCCGCCGGAAGAACGGGCAAATCACAGCGCTGCGCCACAGGATTTTCGTCAGCTGTTCCAGAACCTGGTTAAACGTCCCGGAAAACCACAATGATGCGTCGATTACTTCCTCTCTTGCCGCTGCTGTTGCTGGCACCGGTTGCGCATGCGCAGCTGCCAGGCTTAATCAGCCAGCCGCTGGCGAACGGTGGCCAGAGCTGGTCGCTGCCGGTACAGACGCTGGTGTTCATCACCTCGCTGACCTTTATTCCGGCGGTGCTGCTGATGATGACCAGCTTCACGCGCATCATTATTGTGTTTGGTTTGCTGCGTAACGCCCTCGGCACGCCGTCGGCGCCGCCAAACCAGGTGCTGCTTGGCCTGGCGCTGTTTCTGACCTTCTTTATCATGGCGCCGACCTTCGACAAGATTTACTCCGACGCCTATGTGCCGTTCAGCCAGGACAAAATCAGTATGGCGGACGCGATTGATAAAGGTGCTCAGCCGCTGCGTGAATTTATGCTGCGTCAAACGCGCGAAGCCGATTTAGCGCTGTTTGCCCGCTTGGCCAACACCGCGCCGATTCAGGGTCCGGAAGCGGTTCCGATGCGTATTCTGCTGCCGGCGTATGTCACCAGCGAACTGAAAACCGCCTTCCAGATTGGTTTCACCGTGTTCATTCCGTTCCTGATCATCGATCTGGTGGTCGCCAGCGTACTGATGGCGCTGGGGATGATGATGGTGCCGCCGGCGACCATTTCCCTGCCGTTCAAGCTGATGCTGTTCGTGCTGGTGGATGGCTGGCAGCTGCTGGTGGGTTCACTGGCGCAAAGTTTCTACTCTTGAGTGGCGTTCGCCCTCACCTTTCTTTCTCGAGGAGTGCAGCATGACACCTGAATCAGTGATGGTTATGGGCCAGGAAGCAATGCGTGTCGCCCTGCTGATGGCCGCGCCGATGTTGCTGGTGGCGTTGATCAGCGGGTTGATCATCAGCGTGCTGCAAGCCGCGACCCAGATTAACGAACAAACGCTCTCCTTTATCCCCAAGATTCTGGCCGTTGCCGCTACGGCGGTAATCGCTGGTCCGTGGATGCTTAATCTGATGCTGGATTACATTCGCACGCTGTTTAGCAATCTGCCGTACATTATTGGCTAATGATTAACCTCGACAGCAGCCAGCTGATCCATTGGGTCGCACAATTCTTCTGGCCGATGGTGCGTTTGCTGGCGCTGTTTGCCAGCGCGCCGGTGCTGAGCGAAAAATCGATTCCCAAACGCGTCAAGATTGGCCTCGCGGTATTGACCACCTGGATCATCCTGCCGGTGCTACCGCCGGTGGAGGCGACCCTGTTTACACCCGCGGGATTTTGGTTGCTACTGCAACAATTGCTGATTGGCGTGAGCATCGGCCTGACCATGCAGTTCGCCTTTGCGGCGGTGCGCATGGCGGGGGAAGTGATTGGTTTGCAGATGGGATTGTCCTTCGCCACCTTCTTCGATCCGGGCAGCCGCCTGAACATGCCGGTGCTGGCTCGTTTTCTCGATATGCTGGCCATGCTGCTGTTTCTTACCTTCAACGGACATCTGTGGCTGATTTCACTGCTGGTGGACAGTTTTCATACGTTGCCAATCAGCGATCAGCCGCTCAACGCCAATGCTTTTATGGCGTTGGTGAAATCCGCGGGATTAATTTTCCTTAATGGCATGATGTTAGCGCTGCCCTTAATAGTTCTGCTCCTCACGCTAAACATGGCACTAGGTTTGTTAAACCGTGTTTCACCACAACTCTCTATTTTCGCGGTTGGCTTCCCGATTACCTTAACGGTGGGCATCCTCAGCGTAGGGTTGATGATGCCGCTGCTTGCTCCCTTCTGCGAACATCTGTTTAGCGAAGTCTTTGATTTACTCGCCCAGTTTGTGTCAGAACTTTCCCGCGCCCGTTGATTAACTATTCTGTAGACGCCCTTAAGTAATAGTTAAGCATTCAAAATCTGTTAGTGCATTTTCTGAACCATATTTCTCAGAAATCAACTGAGGAAATTCTGATAAGTGCGCATTTTTGGTGAAAATTATTCTTATTAAACCGCGCTTCGCGTATTTTAGTCAGACGATTCCTAAGGGGGTAAACCTGCTGAATCGGTTGATTAAATGCTCAAAGGGCTGTTTTTAAACAAAAAAAATTTCACAGCGATTTTTCTTGTCTAAATCCCTTTTTTCCGGCATTGTCAACGCTCGCTGAAGCGTCATACTTTCGCCACACAAATGTTTTTAAGATTTGTCCTATCAGATTTGTCTGTGATCTGCGCGATAGTGACAGGGCTCTCAAAACAGAGCGAATAAAACACTTAATGCAAATCCTTAGCCATTCCCACTATGGCTGAGATGAGAGTGACGTGGATGTACTATAAAAAAAACTTCGCAGCACGGTTCAGGGAAGAGTCATGATGGCGCATGGACAACTATCGCCAATCTGCTGAGCAGAATAAAAAAGTGTCTTTGGAAATTTCTCTCGTACCGCAAACGCGTATTCATCGTTGATTTAAACGGATAACAAATTGGTGAGGGTCGCTATAATGCCAACGATTATTATGGATTCATGTAATTACACACGCCTGGGTTTGTCTGACTATATGTCTGCGAAAGGAGTTAAAAAGAAAAATATTACTCCTGTCTCGGATATCGACCAATTGCAACAAAGATGTGAGCAAATTAAGCCGGGCGTTGTGTTTATCAACGAAGAGTGCTTTATTCACGAATCTGATTCCAGCGATCGTATTCGTGCTATTATCATGCAGCATCCTGATACCTTATTCTTTATTTTCATGGCGATCTCGAATATCCATTTTGAGGAATACCTCTACGTTCGTAAGAACCTGATTATTACATCAAAATCGATAAAAACTTCGACGTTGGATTCCTTATTAGGCACCTATTTGCAAAAGAAACTCAACGCTTCGCCGCGTATTTCTGCCGGGCTCGACGTGCATCCACTGACATTAAGTCAGACTGAATCAAATATGCTGAAAATGTGGATGTCAGGTCATGATACCATTCAGATATCTGAGAACATGCAAATTAAAGCCAAAACCGTATCGTCACATAAAGGTAATATTAAACGTAAAATTAAAACCCATAATAAGCAGGTTATTTATCATGTCGTCCGTTTGACTGATAATGTCACCTCAGGGATTTATGTTAACGTGCGATAATTACCTACAGTGAATAAAAGGGCTGATCATCTGATTGGCCCTTTTCACGTTTTGAGAGTTTGATCTCACTTTCCTGCCTAATCCTTTCTCCCTGCCTGCCGATGCTTATTCTCATAACACCTACCTACATGAGAGCAAGGATATGAAAACAGCATCGATTGATGAGCAATATAAGCTCAGCATCTGGCAGAACCTGCGCCTGATGCCTTTGTTCAGTATGATCTTTGGTGGCATTCTGCTGCTTTTTGCCCTGTGCATTGGACTCGCCAGCTACTTTTTGATTCAGAGTAATAATTCCCTAAACGATGCCACCGAAGAAATCCAAATTCGTATGGGTATCTCTAACAGTTCTAACCATCTGCGTACTGCGCGACTCAATGTGCTGCAATCCGGTGCCGCCGCGCGTATTGGTGAAATGGATGGTTATCGTGCCGATTTAGCGCGCACCGAGACGCGTATTAAACAAGCGCGCGAAGGTTTTAAACTCTATATGGATCGCAAGGCGAAAACGCCGGCGGATATTGCCCTCGATGAACCGCTGACCGCCAGCTTCAATGCCTATATTGATAAAGGTCTCAAGCCGATGATTGAATCGGCTAAACAGGGCAGCTTCGAAGGCATTGTGGCGCAGGAAACTGACGTCACGCGCAAACTGGATGATGCCTACAACGCCGTGCTGCTGAAGGCGATTAAAATCCGTACTGACCGCGCCGAAGCGATTAATGCCGAAGCCGCGCATCAATCACGCATTGGCTTTATTGCTATGGCGGTGGCGTTTGCTGCCGCCTTGCTGCTGGTGCTGCTGACCTTCGTGTTCCTGCGTCGCGTGGTGATCACCCCGCTACGTCAGTCCGTCGATCGCATCGAGCGTATCGCGCAAGGCGATCTCACCGCGCCGGAACAAGCCTATGGCCGCAGCGAGATTGGTAGCTTGCTGCATAACCTGCAGCTGATGCAGGCCTCGCTGGTGCGTACCGTTGGTACGGTGCGAGAAGGCGCGGTAGCGATTTATCAGGGTTCCAGCGAGATTTCCGCCGGTAACACCGATCTCTCATCACGTACTGAAGAGCAGGCCTCCGCGCTGGAGCAAACCGCCGCCAGCATGGAGCAGCTCACCGCCACGGTGAAACAGAACGCCGAGAACGCCCATCACGCCAGCCAGCTGGCCGCCGATGCCTCAGGCAAAGCGCGCAGCGGTGGCGATCTGGTGAGCGGCGTGGTGCAAACCATGAACAATATTTCTGGCAGCTCGAAAAAGATTGCCGAGATCACCAACGTCATCAACAGCATCGCCTTCCAGACCAATATTCTGGCGCTGAATGCCGCGGTAGAAGCGGCACGTGCCGGTGAGCAAGGCCGTGGTTTTGCCGTGGTGGCCAGCGAAGTGCGTAACCTGGCGCAACGCAGTGCGCAGGCGGCGAAAGAGATTGAAACGCTGATTGCTGAATCGGTGGGTTTGATCACCAACGGTTCACGCCAGGTCGGCGAAGCCGGTAATACCATGGGCGAGATTGTTGAAGCGGTGCGGCGCGTGACGGACATTATGGCTGAGATTGCCGCCGCGTCGGATGAGCAGAGCCGTGGCATCCAGCAGGTGAGCCTGGCGGTGACCGAGATGGATAACGTGACGCAACAGAACGCCTCGCTGGTTGAGGAAGCCTCTTCGGCAGCGGCTTCGCTGGAAGATCAGGCCGGCAGATTGACGCAGGCGGTGGCGGTGTTCCGTTTGAATGACGCCCCCGTGGCGCACGCGGCTAAAGCGGCGCAGTCTGCGTTGCGTACGCCAAATCTGGCGCCGCGTCCTGCATTGGCGACGTCAGGGAATGATAACTGGGAGACGTTTTGATTTGAGGTAGTGTGCGGTATCCCTCACCCCGGCCCTCTCCCACACGTGGGTGAAGGAGTGGAGGGTGCGCCGATCTTTCCCCTCTCCCGCTTGCGGGAGAGGGTTAAAGTGACGGGAAAATTAATCAAGCCTCTTCATACGGCTCCACAAAAACCCCTTCAGCATGATCGCTTTCATTAAAGAACCAAATCCCCAGCGGGTAATCTTCTAACGCCACCAGATACATGATGCCTTCATTGAATGCTTCCACTGCCAGCACCGTACCCACACGGCGCGGGCCGCCGTCGGTTTTAACCGTAACGCGATCGTTCACCTTCATTGATTACTCTCCACAAATTGTCCTGCGACACAGTTTAACGGAAGATAATCAACACTGCCTGATCGCGATCAGCGTCGGGCGATAACCCACACCGCATGTATGATGCCCGGAATGTAGCCGCACAGCGTCAGCAGAATGTTGAGCCAGAAAGCCCCACCAAAACCGACTTGCAAGAATACGCCCAGTGGTGGAACCAAAATGGCGATGACAATACGTAAAAAGTCCATGTTCACTCCCTGATATCACTTAACAATCAATCGCTAAGCATAGTCGCTGTTACGCACTGTGCACTTAAAGGCAGGTAAAACTCTGTCAAGATGCGCTTTTTCACTTTCTTAACGTTTCGCAGAGGGACTTTTGACGCAGGCTGCTCGTACACTTCTCAGTACTGCACCAACCCCAAAGGCGCAGTCAACCTAAAAGTAACAAGGATTTTTGCCCGCGCAGCGCGGGCTTTTTTTTGCCTGCCATTTGCCCTCCGCGCCCTCTTTTCACCAACGACTATACTGGTATAGATCCGATTGCCTCCGGGAGGCCGCCATGACCACTGCAAAAGAGTACAGCGAGAGAGTTCATCGCGAAGTGAATGTCGATGTTGATGCGTTGCTGGAAGCCATTCAGAAGAGAACGTCGGGCGAGGTAAAAGAGTTTATGGAAGCCGAAGACACGCATCGCGTTACGGTAAATGGCGCAGCCTATGACTCTTACTCAGAGCTAGCGGAAGCTTTCGAACTCGACATTCGCGACTTCGCCAGCAGCGAAGTTAACCGCTGAAATCGATTTCAAAAAAATACCCGGCGGGATGGCCGGGTAAAGTAAATCAGTAAGTTCGTTACACCAGGGAATTCTTAACACCCTGTCAGATTACGCCTTAGTCTGATTAAGACAAGACTCATCCCTGCATGTAAATCGAACAATTTTGTATAAGCATTCATGTGAATCGTCCTACGCGCCGCGTCACTGCTGGTTTCAGCTGTGCACGAAATGTGCATCGCGCCTTCCGTCACGTTTGCCATTTAAGAATTATCCTGGATGTCGCTGGCCGGGTCGCGGGAAAAAGTGTGATCGCGATTCCGCTATTATACTGATTACTCTTCGCTTTACGGATGCCACTGGCGTAAGGAGTGTGATGATGCTGAGTCTTAACTCTTCCCTGATGATCATTACCGATCTCGATGGCTCATTGCTGGATCATCATGACTATAACTGGGATGCAGCCAGTGAATGGCTGGCGCGTCTGAAACAACATCAGATCCCGCTGGTGATTTGTTCCAGTAAAACGGCGGCCGAAATTATTCCGCTACAAAAGAAGTTAGGCATTGTCGGTGCACCCTTTATTGCTGAAAACGGTGCGCGCGTGGTGTTGGGCGGTGAACACACGCCGCCGATCGAAACCAGCGCCAGCTATCATGCGCTGTGCCAGACGCTGCAAGCGTTGCAGGCACGATTTCGCTTCAACGGCTTTCATGAATTTAGTGATGCCGAAGTCGCACGCTTTACCGGTTTAACCCTTGCCGAAGCCAGCCAAAGCCGCCTACGCGAAGCGTCGGAAGTGGTGTTGTGGCGCGATGACGAACAGCGTTTACCGGAATTCCGCGCGGCGCTGGCCGAACACAATCTGGCGTTAACCCAGGGCGGGCGTTTCTGGCATGTGATGCCCGCCGGCACCGGCAAAGGTATCGCGCTGGCGGACATTCAGCAGCATCTCGCCGCGCAGGAAGGAGAAGCGCGCACCACAATCGGCCTGGGCGATGGTCCCAACGATGTGCCGATGCTGGAGCGCGTTGATTATGCCGTGGTGATAAAAGGCTTCAGTAAAACGCCGGTGGCGTTGCAACGCACCGATACTGAGAACCTTTACCACACCGCGCACGTCGGTCCGCAGGGCTGGCGTGAAGGTCTGGACTATTTTCTTGCGCCGCATGAGTGACGGCCTTCAACCCAAAGGATGAGACGATGAGTGATTTTTACCAGAATGGTGTCATTACTAATTTCCATAATCTCACCCACCGCAGCGTCGAATCGCTGGAAAAAGAGATGGTGCGCTTCTCACGCAAACGCAAAATGGGGCTGATATTGCCGTCGCTGTTCTCGGAACTGGAAGGCCCGGCGCTGGATAATATCGTTAACGAACTGGCGAAGGTACCTTACCTGGAGGAGATTGTGATTGGCCTCGACCGCGCCGATCGCGACCAGTTTCTGTTTGCGCGTGAGTTCTTCTCCCGCCTGCCGCAGCGCCATCGCATTTTGTGGAATGACGGGCCGCGCCTGAAAGCGCTGGATGCCGAACTGGATAAAGAGGGTTTATCGCCGAGCCAACCCGGCAAAGGGCGCAATGTGTGGTTCTGTACTGGCTACACGCTGGCTTCCGACCGCACTCAGTGCGTGGCGCTGCACGACTGCGATATCGTCACCTATGAACGCGGCATGCTGGCGCGTTTGCTCTATCCGCTGGCCAATCCGTCGTTTCAGTATGAGTTCTGCAAAGGTTTTTATGCGCGCGTCGCCGACGGCAAGCTGAATGGCCGCGTCGGGCGTTTGCTGGTCGGTCCGCTGCTGCGCTCCTTGCAGAAAGTCTACGGTCACTCGGAATATCTCGATTACCTCACCAGCTTCCGCTATCCGCTCTCTGGCGAGTTTGCCATGCGCACGCATGTGCTCAACGGCATCAAGATTCCCGGCGATTGGGGATTAGAGATTGGCGTGCTGTCGGAGATTTATCGTAACTACACCACGCGTCAGACCTGCCAGGTTGAGATCGCCGATAACTACGACCACAAGCATCAGCCGCTGGCCGAAGATGATGGTACCGGCGGATTGAAACGCATGAGCAATGACATCGTGCAGTCGCTGCTGCGTAAGCTGGCCACCATGGGCGTGCCGCTCACCAGCGATTCGTTCCGCGTGTTGAAAGCCACTTACTACCGTAATGCGCTGGATATGATGGAGATCTACAACCACGAAGCCACCATGAACGGCCTCAAGTTTGATCAGCACATTGAGGAAGCGGCGGTAGAGATGTTCACTCAGGCGATTCTCGATGCCGGACAAGCCTTTATTGAGCGTCCGAATGAGAAACCCTTTATTCCCAGCTGGAGTCGCGTGCAATCTGCTTTTCCGGATATTCTGCAGCGGATTTATCAGGCGGTGGAAGAGGATAACGACGGCAAGGTGTAATGCAGGGTTGAACCACATTCGGGACGACGGGCATCGTCCCGAATGTGTTTAACTGGCCAGCTGTTGCGCGCTCGATACGTGACTGAGTTCATCACTGCGAAACGCCTCACGTTGCACGCTGTAACCATCATACCAACGACACTCTACCATTCCGCTGGCATAGCCGGTGACAACCATGGTGGGTCCGCCCTGTTTGTACTGAACTTCGTCACTGATTGCAAAGATCATACCGCACCTCCCTCTTTCATCGTTAAATGACCGAATTTAGGTATAGCAGCTGTGACCGATTTTTTCCTATACGATTAATCTATTACTGCTACTAAATCAGAATAAGCAGTTAAAAACTCTGTAAATAAAAAAAGCCGACAAAATTTATTGTCGGCTTTGATAGCACGTCCTGGACAGGAAAATTAGATTTTGCAGCCTTCGCAATCCGCTTCGTCGCTGATATCCGCAGGCACTTCGTTGGCTTTTTCTGCCGCTTTGGCTTCAGCCTGTTCCAGCTGTGCATCGATATCAAATTCAAACATATCGTCGTTCATCATCGTTCTCCTGACCGTGATTAAAAATTTACAGCGCTTTATAACTGCTAGCCGCGCAGCTTAGCAATCAGATTTACGCCCAACAGCACGATCGACCCAATGATAAAGCCGATCACCAGATTGGCGCCGTTGCTCAGCAGTGCCGAGACCAAACCGTTGAATCCGGCGCTGTATTCCGTAATGGCGTGATGCAGCGGCGTGATGCCGTGCACCACAATGCCGCCACCAACCAAAAACATCGCCAGCGTGCCGACTAACGTTAAGGCTTTCATCAACCAGGGGGCAAAGGCCAGCAATACGCCGCCAATGGCCTGCGCGACCGTGGAAGATTTCTCTTTTAACCAAAAGCCCAAATCGTCAATTTTAACAATCATCGCCACGATGCCGTACACGCCAATGGTCACCAGAATGGCGACACCGGCGAGAATCAGCACCTGATTCAGCAGCGGCGCCTCTGAGACGATGCCCAGCGTGATGGCGACAATCTCCGCCGAGAGGATAAAGTCAGTGCGCACTGCGCCTTTTACTTTGTCCTTTTCAAACGCCCGCGGATCCTGCTGCGCCAGTTTGTCGAGACGCTGCTGACGCGCCTCCGGACTCTGCTCGGCCTTATCGTGATTGAGGCTATGCAGCACTTTCTCCACGCCTTCGTAGCAGAGATAGGCACCGCCAATCATCAGCAGCGGCGTAATCAGCCAGGGCGCAAACGCCGAGATCAATAACGCCAGCGGCACCAGAATGAATTTATTAAGAAAGGAGCCTTTTGCAACGCTCCATACAACGGGCAATTCACGGTTGGCTTTGACACCGCTAACCTGCTGCGCATTCAGCGACAGATCGTCACCCAATACGCCTGCGGTCTTCTTTGCCGCAACTTTGCCCATGACCGAGATATCGTCGAGCAGTGTTGCAATATCATCCAGAAGGGTGAGTAAACTGGTTCCTGCCAAAGTGGTATTCCTTATTATTCCGGTTCGTGATCCTGACAACAGGGGCAACGCTCAATCGCCGTTACTGACATATCGGCGATGCCCGCACAGTCCCATTCGACGCGTAACGGCCCCGTCAGATCCCCGGCGTGCAAATACTTGCTCACTGGACTTTCCGTCATGCCGCTGATCTCTTCGGTGGCTACCAGCCGGTCGCCAAGATAAATGCGCGCCGTGGCTTGGGTTGTCACCATCCGCTCATCGCGGAGTTGATACAGGCGCTTAACGGTAAGTTTGATGCTGCTCATGGCTCAATTCCGCGTCCCAGAGAAAAGGGAGATCTAAACTGTTATAGCGGCTAAAAGCAACAATCTCGCACTATTCAACGCGATAGTGATGCAAGCCCTGATGGTCGATTTCGCTGCTGTCGGTTGCGGCCAGCAGCCACTCTTCTAAACGTTCAATCAGCGCGCTGTCCTGCAGCTGCAGTTTGCCGCGCAGCGCGCACTCCCAAACAATCAGTACTTTCCAACCTCCTTCGCGCAGTTGTTCGACGTAACGCCGGTCGCGCTCAACGTTACTGTTAATTTTGCCACTCCAAAATTCGGTGCGCGTGGCCGGCATTTTGAATAAGTAGCAGTGATGTCGATGCCAGAAGCAGCCATGAACAAAGATAATCGCTTTCTCGGCGGGCAGGACAAAATCCGGGCGGCCCGGTAGCGCTTTATCCTGTACGCGATAGGTGAAGCCGCGATCTTTGAGAATCAACGCAATACGCTGTTCAATCGCGGTATCCTGATTGCGAATCGCGCGCATGTTTTTGCTGCGAATGGCTTGCGAGTGAACGTCTGCCATGGCGTCTCCTTGTATTAGCGCTTCTACAACTTTAGCGGTTTAAGCCAAAAGCGAAAGCACACCGCACGCCAATTTCCTCGTTGCGTGATGAGTGTTAGCATAGCCGCTTCACTGTTAAGGAAAAACGCATGCTCGCTATCGACCCCGTCTCGCCCTCCCCGTTAACCGCCGATCAGGATGACGCGACGTCGCTGTTACTGCAGGTGCTCGATATCTATGCCGCACGCGATGTGGTTATCACCTTAACTGAAGCCGGTGGCCGCGACTGGAGCGTGCCGCGTTTGAATCGCATCCGCGCCGGTAAAAGTGCCGCGCCGGCGCTCTCCAGCCGCGAAGTGGCCAGCCTGCAGGCCTTACTGCCGCAGCGTCCGGCGCACTATGACGACGCCAAATTCCAGTTTGTCGATCTGTTTGCCGGTATCGGCGGCATTCGTCGTGGCTTCGAGCAGATTGGCGGTCAATGCGTGTTTACCAGCGAATGGAATAAAGAAGCGGTGCGCACCTATAAAGCCAATCTGTATAGCGATCCACAGTTGCATCACTTCAACAGTGATATTCGTCTGGTAACGCAGCCCGCGGGCATCAGCGATGAGCAGGCAATTTATCAGCATATCGATCGCACCATTCCCGATCATCAGGTGCTGCTGGCCGGTTTTCCTTGTCAGCCCTTCTCGCTGGCGGGCGTGAGCAAGAAGAATGCGTTGGGTCGCGCGCACGGTTTTGAGTGCGAAGCGCAAGGCACGCTATTCTTCGATGTGGCGCGCATTTTGGCCGCCAAGAAGCCGCCGTTCTTCGTGCTGGAGAACGTGAAAAACCTTAAGAGCCACGATAAAGGCCGCACCTTCGCCATCATTATGGCCACGCTGGATGAACTCGGTTATGACGTGGCCGATGCCAATGACGGCGGTTTGCCGGATGCGAAAATTATCGATGCGCGCCATTTCCTGCCGCAGCATCGTGAGCGTATCGTGCTGGTGGGCATTCGCCGTGATAGCGGGCTCAGCAACGGCTTTTCGTTGCGCGCCCTGCCCGCGCTCTATCCGCAAAAGGTGCCGTCGTTACACAGCCTGCTGGAATCCGAGCCGGAAGCAAAATACACGCTATCGCCCACGCTGTGGAACTATCTGTATCAATACGCGAAAAAGCATAAAGCCAAAGGTAACGGCTTCGGCTTTGGCCTTAACGATCCGCGTAATCTGAACATTTGCGTGCGTACTTTATCGGCGCGCTACTACAAAGATGGTTCGGAAATCCTCATCGATCGCGGCTGGGATCACGCGCAAGGCGAAGCAGATTTCCAGCAGGCGGAGAATATGGCGCGCCGTCCGCGTCGTTTAACCCCGCGAGAATGTGCCCGCCTGATGGGTTTTGAAGCGCCGGGCGAGGCCAAACTGCGCATTCCGGTTTCCGATACGCAGGCCTACAAGCAGTTCGGCAACTCGGTAGTGGTGCCGGTATTTGCTGCGGTGGCACAACTGTTATTGCCGCTGATTGAACAGTACGCCGCGCAAAAGGCGTAGCGATTCAGGACCACAATTTTATTTAGGGCCGCGCTTTATGCTGTTTTCCGCCTAATCGCGCCCGCTGTCACCAAACTGTCACGCGTGCTGCCAATACTCCTGTTTTATTTTTTGGAGGCGTGTGATGTCACTTCTGTCTGTTATCACTCTGCCGTTGCGGTTACGCGCGCGGTTCTCCCCGCGTATTCCGCTGTGGCTCACCAGTTTACGTAGCCAGTTTTTGCTGTTCATTGCGCTGTTCTGCTTGCTGCAGTTTGCCGGCGTGCTGCTACTGAATACCCACGTTAACCAGACGCAAACCTCGTTGCAGCAGGCGAATCAACTGCGCGAACGTCTGGCCCTGCTGGATAAAGCGCGCATCGAACTGCTCACCGCCAGTGATAACAGCCATCGCGCCGGTATTTATCTGATGCAGGATCAACAAAGTGGCTCGGTGGATAGCTGGAAAAGTCTGGCGGCGGCAGCCGATGACTCGTTGAAACAGGCGCAACAACAGTTCGCCGCCTACCACGCCCATGCGGATAGCCCGCTGGCGCAAGGTTTTACCATGCTAGCGGCAGGATTGCAGGAGCAGCTGAAAGGATTAGCGGCCAACGACATCAACGCCTTTTTTATGGTGCCGATGCAGGCATTTCAGCAGCAGTTTAATGATGCCTGGTTCAGTGAAATCGAGCAGGCCAATCAGCAGCTCAGCAGCGTGAATCAAAACACCCTCAGCACCTTGAAGCAGAGCCGCAATCTGTCGCTGATGGTCAGCGCGATACTGATGGCGCTGTTAGTGCTGGCGTCCAGCCTGCTGATGCGCGGCGTATTGTTGCCGCTGCGTCGCGCGAATGCGCAGCTGGAACAGATCGCCACCGGTGATCTGGTCGATGCGCAAAACCTTCCGCGTCGTCAGTCGCTGGAAACGCGCCAGCTGTTCCAGTCAATCGAGACCATGCGGCGCGGCTTGCAGCAGATTGTGCGCGACATCAACACGGTGGCGGTCAGCGTGGCCGCCGGCGCAGAAGATATGCAGCAGTACAATGAGAAAGTGATGCAGCAACACCAGCAGCAAAATGCCAGCTTCCATCATCTGTCGCAGCGCTTAGATCGCGTTTCTGAAGAGGTGGAGATTGGTGCCCAGTTCTCGCAGCAGGCGACGCAGGAAGCGCAATCTGCCGATGCGTTGATGCGTAACTGCGCACTGGAAGTCGATAAGATGGAAACCCAGATGCAGCAAATTGTCACCGCGTCGGATGATATCGCCGGGATTGTTGGCATGCTGGATGACTTGTCGATGCAGACGCGTTTGTTGTCGCTAAATGCCGCGATCGAGTCGGCACATGCCGGCGCTTACGGCCGCAGCTTCTCGGTGGTCGCCAAAGAGATGGGTTTGCTCTCGCAGCAAAGCGGTGCCTCGACGCGCCAGATTGACGGATTGATTCAGCATACGCAGCAACATGTGCATGCTGGCTTCGATAAGGTGAAAGCGCTGGAGGTGCTGTTCGCGCAGATCAGCAGCGCGGTGTCTGGCGTGGTGACGCAGTTGAACGAGCTACAGCACAACAGTGCTGCGCAGAGTCATCGGGTGAAAAAGATTGCGCTGGAAGTGGTGGAGATGAGCGGACAGCTGCAGCAGAACGAAGCGCTTAACGCCCATCAGGTGCAATCGGCAGTGCAATTTCGCGCCTTATCGGACCGCCTGGCGCAGCGCGCGCAGCAGTTCCGTACTTAATCTGCAGGCATAAAAAAACCCGTCAGTGACGGGTTTTCTGCTTATTTCTTCTTCTTACTTTTCTTCAGCAGTGCACGAATCTGCTTCAGTTCCGCAGCGGAGAGCTGATCTTCCACCGCTTCCTGAGTATCCAGACTATCAATGGCCGGTTGCGCACCCGCATCTAAACTGGCCTGCAGGCGATTAACGATCTCCTGACTCATGGAGATTTGGTTATCGGCGGCTAACTGTTTGATGTGCTCTTTCAGTGCCGGGTCAATTTTGATGGTTAAGTTAACGGTCTCGGTCATTTTCATACTCCCTTTTGATTTACAACAACGTAGCGGAAGCAGATGAAACTTAACAGACTGTCATAAAAATTTAATATTACGAGTGTATAGGGCTGAAATCTCTTAACACCGACTCATCGATGGAGGTCAAATTGCCCTGCAGCTCGGCGCAAAGTTTGCCCATGTAGTGGACGAGAAAATCGGCGTTATGTTCCGCCAGCAGGCGTCCAGCTTCGGTTTGCATGGTTTGCGGTAAACCCAATAGCTTTTTCTGGAAGTGATCCAAGGTCCACTTCACATCATCCAGTTCCCGATCTTTTCCTAACGGATCTTCGCTATCAAACAGCGGACGACCTAACGCGCCCGCCGTATAGAAAACGCGCGCCAGGCCGATAGCACCTAATGATTCGAGACGATCGGCATCCTGCACGATTTTCGCTTCCAGCGTTTGCGGCGCGATACGCGCACTAAAGCTATGAGCCTGCACCGCGTGCGCAACGGCATCCAGCCGTTCGAACGGGAAGTCGGGGAAATCTTGCTGCAGTATGCGGCGCGTCTCTTCCGCGGCATAAGTTGACGCTAAATGACGTTCGGGATGGTTTTTCGGCAGGTTGACCACATCGTGAAAATAGCAGGCGGTCATCACGACCATAGGATCGGCGTCGCTGTGCTGCATGATGCGCTTAGCACTCATCCAGACGCGGCGCAGGTGCGCGATATCGTGGGCTTTGTCGTCGTGCAGCCAGTTGAGCTGCAGCCAATTCTCGTAGCGTTGTTGCCAGTGAGTAAGTGACATCGTGCTTCTCCTGTTATTGCTGTTATCTACGTTCCTGCGGACATCATAGCGGCCTGGTCATGACACTTTTTTTACATCCGTCCAGCCGGTGCCAGCCGTAAAAAATGAGATCCCGATCTTGTTATAACGCTGTTAACGCCGCTTGCACAGCAGCCATTGCGATTTCGGTATTTCCTTAGTGCGTTTTAGTTAAATAACTCTGTTCAATAGGTTTAATATATTCGCGTCATCAACAAATTTCGCTTTAGGGATAAATTCCAGTTATCTATGCTGATAAATGGGGCTTCTTAGAGGCAGATCAACACGGCATAATCTGAAAAGGTTCCCATAATGGCCTTTATAACGTACTGTATCTGGAAAATTTATGGCTTCTGATCCCTTGCAAAGTCCTTTTCAGCACACATTTTGCTTATGAACCATTTTTTACATCTAAAATTGCCAGAATAGCCTGATACTAAGTCGACAAATTATTAAGCAAACTGATTCAAACCCATTATGCTAGCTCTCACATCTACGGATGTTAGGGGATTCTTCGCAGTTTCCGGGTTTGTGACACATTAAGAGGTATGCAATGAAAGAACGGCCGATTCTTTTTTCCGAACAGCGGGTACGCGCCCTGCTGGTTGGCCAGCAAACGCAGACCCGGCGCATTATGAAAACTCAAGCCTTTGGTCCGGGTCAGGATCATCATGAAGGGGTACACGCATTTGATGTCAGCGCCAATCATCTGCACGGCTATAAATTGATGTCGATGACCGATGTCAGTTCGCACTGCCCATTTGGTCAGGCGGGCGATGGTTTGTGGGTACGTGAAACCTGGCGCGGCCCGATCGTGCCGGAGGCGATGCTGGCGGATTACGAACGCGATCCTCTGCCGTTCCGCAATGCGGCTTACTGCCAATATCGCGCTGACAGCAATGAATTGGGACAGCTGGATGAGAATATGCAGAATGCCGAGCAGTTTGGCTGGCAAACCGCGATTCATATGCCGCGCTGGGCCAGCCGCATCGACCTGCAAATCACCTCGGTGCGAGCCGAGAAGATTCAGGACATTAGTGAAGATGACATCATGGCGGAAGGCGTGCAGACCGATTCGCACTTCCTGAATAACTTTTTCACCATGAATATGAATTCCGAATCGCCAAAAGAAGCCTACCGCAAAGCGTGGCAGAAACAGTACGGCGCCACCAGCTGGGAAGTGAACCCGTGGGTTTGGGTGATCGCGTTCCAGCGGGTTGAACGATAAAACGTCCCCTCACCCTTACCCTCTCCCGCAAGCGGGCGAGGGAACTGTTCTTAGCGATGTAGAAGTTTGGGGATCACGCGAAGATTTGCACAGCAAGCTCCCTCTCCCGCCTGCGGGAGAGGGTTGGAGTGAGGGCAAACTTACTTTCCCGCTTTGCCACGCCAATCACAGACAAATCCCCCATTAACTGGTTGAATCTTCGGCTTTGATTACGCGCTGGTAATTTCCCCTTTGCCGCGCCAGGATACTGTTTTCGTCTGAAGAGTGAGTGACGCAATGTTCAAATGGCCGTGGCATGCGCAAATAGAGACTTCAGTACTGGCGCTGCCCTGGCAACAGGCGCTGGCGCAGCCGATCTTTTCACTGCTCGATCCTGATGAAAAAACCGCGCTGGTTACGCTGGCGCAACGCTTCCTGCAGCAGAAAAAAATCTCGCCGCTGCAAGGCCTGCAACTCGATGAACTATTACTGACGCGTCTGGCGCTGCTGTTCTGTTTGCCAGTGTTGAAGCTCGGTCTCGAATGGCTCGATGGCTTTCATGAAGTGCTGATCTATCCTGAACCTTTCAATGTCGACGATCGCTGGGAAGATGATAACGGCCTGGTGCATCACGCGCCGGCGGTGCACGCTGGACAAAGCTGGACACAAGGTCCGGTGGTGCTGAATGCGCTGGATATTCAGGATTCGCTCGATCTCTCCGGTTTTAACCTGGTGATCCACGAAGTAGCGCATAAACTCGATGCGCGCGGCAGCGGCTATACCAGCGGCATTCCGGTGATGGCGCTGCGCGATGTCGCCAGCTGGGAGAAAGATCTACTGCAGGCAATGGCGGAAATTGAAGCGGAAGTTGAGTTAGTGGGTGAACAGGCGGCGACCATCGATCCTTACGCCGCCAGCGATGCGGCTGAATGTTTTGCGGTGCTGTCGGAGTATTTCTTCAGCGCACCGGATTTACTGGCTAACCGTTTCCCGGCGATGTATCGCCATCTGCAGCAGTTCTATCGTCAGGATCCCCTGGCGCGACTGGCGATGCTAACAGCAGAACCTGCTTAAATCGCGATCGCTTTGTACTAATGCTAGCCAGTTGAATACAAATGTGTTTTAAGCTGTTGACACCTGCAAGGGGCGCCATTAATATTCGCCTCGTTCACACGATTCCTCTGTAGTTCAGTCGGTAGAACGGCGGACTGTTAATCCGTATGTCACTGGTTCGAGTCCAGTCAGAGGAGCCATATTTAGAGAAGCCCGCTTAGGAAACTAAGCGGGCTTTTTGCTTTTACACTTCCGTCCAGCCGCGCAGCAGGTTGTGATACATGTTCAGCAGCGACAACAGCTCTGGGCTATCACCGTGACGCGCTTTGAGGCTTTGAATATTGCGATCCAGCTCGAACAGCATGGCGCGCTGTTTATCATCGCGTACCATCGATTGAATCCACAGGAAAGAAGCGACGCGCGCACCTTGGGTAACCGGCGTGACGCAATGCAGGCTGCTCGACGGATACAGCACCAGATGGCCCGCTGGCAGCTTCACCTTGTGCTGACCATACGTGTCTTCAATCACCAACTCGCCACCTTGGTAGCTTTCAGGTTCGCTGAGGAACAGCGTGGCGGAGAGATCGGTTCGCATCCAGCCCGCCGCGCCGTTATGGCGTACCGCGCCATCGACATGAAAACCGTAGGTTTCGCCCTGCTCATAACGGTTAAACAGCGGCGTGGAAATCGATCGTGGTAATGCAGCGGAAAAGAACAGCGGGTTGTTGTTCAGCGCCTGCATCACCGCGGTTTGCAGCTGATCGTACAGTGGCGTGCGGGTATCGATCTGCTGATTGTTTTTCACCGTCGCGCCCTGGCTGCCGACCGTCGCCCTTCCGTCGATCCATTCGGCCTGTTGCAGCAGCGTGCTAAAACTCGCTACCTCTTCCGGCGTCAGTACAGCAGGAATGTGATACATCATCGCGTTGTTCTCTCAAAAATTGTGGGGCGCGCACGCCCCACGACGTTAACTTAGAAATGCACGTTTGCCGTCAGTAGGAAAGTCCGTGGCTCGCCTGGATGGTAGCGATAACCGCTCTTATTGATTGACGCAACATAGTTGGTATCAAACAGGTTGTACACGTTGAGCTGCAGATCGAGGTTGTTGTTCACCTTGTAGCCCAATTTGGCATCGGCGACCCAATAACCTTCGGTGTGATCCGGCGTACCGACCGCACCATCGCTGCCGCGACGCAGGCTGCCCACATAACGCGCACCGGCACCGACTGAAATCGCATCGGTTGCCTGATAGTTGGTCCACAATGTAAAGGCGTGCTTCGGCGTGTAAGCCAGCGCAGAAGATCCATCCTGCGATACGCTATCCCCTTCGGTCACTGACGCATGCTGCAGGGTATAGCCGGCGATCACTTCCCAATCTGGCGTGATGTTGCCAGTGGCTGAGAGCTCATAACCTTCCACACGTTTTTTACCGGCTTGCGAATAGGTGCCGTCGTCATTAGCGGTGACTTCATTTTCAATATCGGTACGGAACAGCGCTGCATTCAGCAACAGACGTTTATCCAGCACCTGCCATTTGGTGCCCACTTCGCTGGACTTGGCTTTCTGCGGTTTGAAGTCAGTGCGGTTGGCGCTGTTGCCGGTGCCGCCCGCGGCCAGTGCAAAGCTGCTGCCACCTGGCGGTTGCTGAGAAATGGCATAGTTAACATAGACGTTGCCCTGCTCGGTCAGACGATAAAGCGCACCGGCTTTCCAGTTCACCAGATTGCCCGATTTTGCGGTATCCACGGTGGTAACCGGCGTATTGCGCGGCACGCCAGCTGGGCACGTCAACGCACCGCGTCCGGTGCCGCCACAGGCGGTCGCGCTGTCATACTCGGTGTGATAGTTATCGAGACGAATGCCGCCGTTCAGCTCAAAACTTTTGGTAATGGCGAGCGTATCAAAGGCGTAAATGCCTGCGGTATCGGTTTGCCCGTTAGCATTGGCACCATTCCTGTCCAATCCACCCACCGAAATGCTGCTGATAGGATGGTAGATATTAACCGATGGCGGCGTAATCGCATTGACGCCGTAGTTGGTTTGATTTTCACGCGTAAACTCCACGCCCGCGCTGACATCGTGCCCAACCGAACCGGTGTAAAACTTCGAGGTGATGTTGGTTTGGTTGGAGAGAATGCGGTTGCTGATGTCTTTGGTGTTCGCCAGGCGCGACCAGCTCCAGCTATTCACATCGTTCCGGTTCGGGGCAGTGATATTGGTGGCGCCGCCCATCACTGCCGTCAGCAGATATTCCTGCTTCACGCGTGACCAACGCGTGGTGTTGCGGATGGTGGTGCTGTCGTTAATATCGTGCTCGAAGCGTATGGTGGCGCTGTCGGTGGTCGATTTATCAAAGTCAGAATCGGTGCCGTAATAGTTACTGGTCGCGACTTTGCCAGAATTGTTCAGTGCCGATGTCGCCGCATTTGGCGCCGAATAGCCCGGCAGGCCAATGGTTGGAATGCCGCCATCGGGCGTATTGTTTTGCTGCACATGCAGATAGTTGAGGTACAAGCGCGTTGCAGTATCCAGACCCAACGCCAGCGATGGCGCAACGCCATAACGCTCGTTCTGCACGTTATCACGCGCCGCATCGTGAGTTTTCTCACCCATCAGATTGAGGCGGAACGCGGCGTTGTCGTTAATCGCCTGGTTGTAATCCAGCGTGCCGCGACGCATCCACGCGCTGCCAACGCTGACTGAGGCGTCGAGCCCGGTATCGAGGCGCGGCTGTTTGCTGATCATATTGATCGAACCTGACGGCGCGCTGCGTCCGTAATCGGTGCCCGATGGCCCTTTAATCACTTCAACCTGCTGAGTGTTGAAGGTATCGCGCGTCACGCTACCAATATCGCGAATACCATCAACGTAAATGCTGTTGGAGGTATCAATGCCACGCATATACACCGCATCACCGGTAGTAGAACTGCCGTTTTCCCCCGCATAGAACGCGCCCACGCCCGGCACGTTTTTCAGCGCGTCGGTAAGATTGGTTACGCCCTGATCTTTAATCACCTGATCCGGAATCACCGTCATGGTGCGGGTGGTATCCACCAGCGGACGATTGAATTTCGGATCGGCAGATGCGTTGGGGGCATACAGCGATGGCGTATGCGCTTCAACCACTAAGGTATCGTCAGATTTTTTGTTGGCATTTTCTGCCGCTAATGCGGCAGCAGGAGAAATACCAATGCAAAGCCCGGTGAACAGGGTCAACGAATTGAAGCTGCCAAACGGCAGGGTGCGATTTTTATCCATTTTTAAGGGAGTGAGTTTCTTGTAATGATTGACGCGCACATCACATCAGCGGATGCCCTGGCGCAGAAGCATTCCGGCGGCAAGGCGTTGAGCTGGCGTGACACCTAAATGATAACGCCAATGGTTATCATTTACTTTTCTATCTTACACGCGCGCCGCGAGTTAGGAATACATTTCTTTACGAGAAAATTACGGAATCAAGACAATTGATAGAGAGTGTAAAAATCTGATGAATTTTTTTGAACGAAGGGTCAAATTTCAGGCATAAAAAAACCCGCTGGCTAGAGCGGGTTCTTTATTCAACAGCGCACAGCTCATTCCAGTAGCTGTAGCGGATGACATGGTGCAGGCGCTCATCTCTCATAGTAACGATACACCGAAGGATGGAACTCAACACCGTACAGCTGGCTGATGGGAATCAGCAGGTCGATATGATTACTGAGATCGAATTCGCGCTCTTCTGCGGGTCCAGTCTCGCCATTGATCAGTTGGTTAAACCACTGCTGCAAGAGGTGTTTCATTGTCAGCTTCTCCACAAATGATTGACGCTGACAGTAAACCGTATTCTCTCCTATAACCAAACCGATTAGTTGTGCGCTTCATTGCCAATTAATGCATATACGTAGAGCCCACAATGGGCACCAGCCAATGCCCTATCCCCTGCTCTTCGCCATCATCTTGCGGTAATTGTTCAGCCATTTGCCGCTGTTGAGTCGCCACCAGAAAAATACGCCGCGCACCGTCCAGTCGAGGAACATGCCGAGCCACACGCCTATCACGCCCATTCCCAACACAATCCCAAGGAAATAACCTGCTACGACGCGGGCGCCCCACATGCTAAACATTGACACATACATGGTGTAACGCGCATCGCGCGCGCCTTTCAGGCTGGCGGGCAGCACCCATGAAGCGGTCCAGATCGGCATAAAGGCGGCATTCAGCCAAATTAAATGCTTAGTAACTGAAATGACTTCCGGATCGCGGCTGTAAAACTGCGCGAGTGTTCCGGCGAGCGGCACGGTGATCAGCGCCAGCGAACACAATCCAATCATCGCCAGCCAGAACACGTGTTTGATTTGGCGTTCAGCCTGCATCACCTGATTCAGTCCCAACCTGCGGCCGGTAATAATGGTCGACGCCGATCCCAACGCGTTACCCGGCAGGTTAATCAGCGAAGCAATCGAGAAGGCGATAAAGTTACCGGCGATCTCATTGGTACCCATGCCAGCGACAAAAATCTGCGTGAGCAGCTTACCGCCGTTAAACAGTACCGATTCAATACTGGCGGGCACGCCAATGCCCAACACTTCCATCAGAATATTGCGATCCCAGCGCCGGAAATAGCTGGCGATGGAGATTTTCAGGGCTGGCGTAATGCCGCGATACAGCACGTAAATCGCCGCCGCCGCACCGATGTAGCGCGAAATGGTCAAGCCCAATCCGGCACCAACAAAGCCCAGCCCTTCCCAACCGAGGCAGCCGTAAATCAGCACGCTACTGATCACGATGTTGAGAATGTTCATGCCGCCGTTGATCAGCATCGGGATTTTAGTATTGCCCGCGCCACGCAGCGCGCCGCTGCCAATCAGCGCAATTGCCGCTGCGGGATAGCTCCACGCCGAAGTTTGCAGATAGCTCAGCGCCAGCTCTTTCACTTTGGGATCGGCGCTGCCGGCAATCACATCAATGATCAGATGCCCCCAAAACTCGATGGCGATCACCAGCACAAACGCCAGCGCGGTCATCAATCCCAGCGACTGTCTGGTGGCGGCTCGCGCACGTTTGCCGTTGCGTTTCGCCAGGCTGAACGCCACCACCACCGTGGTGCCGAGATCGATGGCGGCAAAGAAGGAGATGATCACCATGTTGAAGCTGTCGGCCAAACCGACGCCCGCCATCGCTTCTTTACCCAGCCAGCTCACCAAAAAGGTACTGAGGACGCCCATCAGCATCACGCAGAGGTTTTCGATAAAGATGGGCACGGCTAATGGGGTGATTTCTCGCCAGAACAACGTACGGTAAGCGCGGCGCTTGGGATACCACGCCGTGTTTCTGACCGCCCGCATCACTGCTACGCCAGGATTTTGCAAGGGATTACCAAATCACTTTGGAGAGGAAGAAGAGTAATAATGATGATAGGCCACTGAGAATTATGCAAAGTGTTTCCCCTCACCATTTAATCATTATTACAAACTTTTTGTCGCCACCACCGCAGGATCGGCTGCGCCGCCCAAATAGGCGCTGCGCACGTCGTCATTATTGAGCAGCTCTGCGCCGCTGCCGCTCAGGCGAATCTCACCGTTCACCATCACATAGCCGCGATCCGCAAGTTGCAATGCATGGCGGGCATTCTGCTCCACCAGAAACAGCGTCATGCCTTGCTGGGTCAACTCGCGCAGAATGCCAAAGATCTGCTTCACCACAATCGGCGCGAGGCCAAGACTGGGTTCGTCGAGCAGCAACAGCTTAGGTCGACTCATCAGCGCGCGGGCAATCGCCAGCATCTGCTGCTCGCCGCCCGAGAGCGTCATGGCGCGCTGCTTACGCCGCTCCAGCAGACGCGGGAACAGCTGATACATGCGATCTTTGTCCTCTTTAACAAAACGTTCGCCGATAGCGATGGTGCCCATCAGCAGGTTCTCTTCCACCGTCATATCAGGAAAGATGCGTCGTCCTTCCGGGGCCTGCGCAATGCCGCTGGCCGCGATAAAGTGCGTCGAACGCTGGCTGATCGCTTCGCCGCGCAAGCGGATCTCGCCGCTGGCAATGCGCGGCTGACCAAAGATCGACATCAGCAGCGTGGATTTTCCCGCGCCGTTAGCGCCAATCAGCGCCACGGTTTCGCCCTGATTCACCGTCAACGACACCTGTTTCAACGCCTGCAAAGGACCGTAAAACACATCGACTTGCTCAAAAGCCAGCATCGGTTCAGCCATGATCGCTCTCCTCTTCTGCGCCGAGATAGGCGGCAATCACTTTGGGATCGTGACGAATTTGCTGCGGCGTGCCCTGGGCAATCACATCGCCATGATCGAGCACTACGATGTGATCGGAAATGCGCATCACCATTGGCATGTCGTGTTCAATCAGCAACACGCTGATGCGATGGTCGGCGCGCAGACGATGCAAAATCGCGCTCAACGCCTCCGTTTCCACCGGATTCAGCCCAGCCGCCGGTTCATCCAGACAAATCAGTTCCGGTCGCGTACACATGGCGCGCGCGATCTCCAGCCGCCGTTGCTGACCGTAAGAGAGCGTGCCCGCCAGGCGGTTGGCGCTGGCGACCAAATCGACGTTTTCCAGCCAGTAAAAAGCGCGATCCAGCGCGCGATTTTCTGCTTCGCGGTAGCCGCGCGTGTTCAGCACGCCCGCCAGCAGCTGACGATTGACCTGCATATGCTGTGCCACCAGCAGATTCTCAATCACCGACATTTCGCGGAACAGCCGGATATTTTGAAAGGTACGCGCCAGCCCGGCGCGGTTCACCAAATGCGCGCCGCCAAACATCTTGTACCAGAGCCGCGAGCCGAGCCGTGTAGGATTGATCCAGTCACCTGCGTGAATTTTTTGCCCCAGCACCTGAATCACATCGGTGCTGCACTGATTGGCGTTGAGCACAATGCGTCCGCCGGTGGCGCGATAAAAACCGGTCAGGCAGTTGAACACCGTGGTTTTACCGGCACCGTTAGGACCAATTAATGAGGTCACCGAACCGCGCTCCACCGCCAGGCTGACGTCATTCAGCGCCTTGATGCCGCCAAAGCGCATCATCAGGTTGTCCACTTGCAGGATGGCATCACTCATGGCGCACTCCTTTTCGCAGCGGCACGCCAACGCGTGCGGTGCGCACCAGCCCACGTGGCCGCCAGATCATCATCAGCACCATTAGCATGCCGAACAGCAGCACGCGGTATTCGGCAAAGCTGCGCAGCAGTTCCGGTGCCACCGTCAGCACAAACGCTGCCAGCACCACGCCGAGCGTCGATCCCATCCCACCAAGCACCACAATGGCGAGAATCAGCGCTGACTCAAAAAAGGTAAACGAGGTGGGATTAACGAAGCCCTGATAGCTGGCAAAAAACACCCCGGCGATGCCCGCCGTTGACGCGCCCAACATAAAGGCTGAAAGCTTAACCAACACATGGTTAAGCCCCATCGCGCGGCAGGCAATCTCATCTTCACGCAGCGCTTCCCAGGCGCGGCCAATCGGCATACGCGTCAGGCGATGCTTGATCCACAGCACCAGCAACACCACCAGAACCAGCACAACATAGATAAAGATAAATTTCATATTCGGGTTGTAAGTGACGTGCAGAAACTCGTGATACGGCACGCCGCCATCGCGCGCGCGGCGGGCAAACTCGAGGCCAAAGAAGGTCGGCGACGGCACGGAAACCCCGTTCGGGCCGCCGGTAAAGGCGACCCAATTGTTCAGCACCAGACGAATGATTTCACCGAAGCCGAGCGTGACAATCGCCAGATAATCGCCGTGCATGCGCAGCACCGGGAACCCAAGCAGCGCACCAGCAAAAGCTGCCAGCAGCGCCGCCAGCGGCAGCATGCTCCAGAAACCCAATCCGAGATATTGATAGCCAAGCGCCAGGCCGTACGCTCCGATGGCATAAAAAGCCACGTAGCCGAGATCAAGTAATCCGGCGAGCCCAACCACAATATTCAAGCCCAACCCGAGCAGCACATAAATCAGGCCGAGAATCGCCACCGTCAGCAGATATTTACTGGAGAGAAACGGAAAGGCCAGCGCCACGATCAGCAGCAGCGGCAATATCCAGCGCAAACGCGAACGATAGCCGGGCTCGCGCACGTAAACCCCGTCATCGCTGCTGGCAAACTTGCGCATGATGCGCTGACCAACAGGCGCGTGCAGAAACAAACTGAACAGCAAACGCCCCGCCATCACCACCGCCACCAGCAGCGCCACGCGCTGTGGCGACAGTTTGAAGCTGTAACCGTCGAGCACCACGCCAACAATCGGACCAAATACCACCAGCGCTACTAACCCCGCCAGCAGCGTATCGAGCAGCGCCTGGCGCACAGGATTTTGCGTCATTGCATTCATCGGGGCTTCCTCACACTTTAGCGACCAGCGGACGTCCCAGCAGTCCTTGCGGGCGGAAGATCAAAATCACCACCAGCAGCGAAAACGAGAACACATCTTTGTAGTCAGAATTCACCATCCCGGCGAACTGCGCTTCCGCGACGCCCAGCAATAATCCGCCGAGCATCGCGCCCGGCAGCGAACCGATGCCGCCGAGCACTGCGGCGGTGAACGCTTTGATGCCAATGATAAATCCGGCGTAAAAATCAAAGGTGCCGTAATTCATGGTCACCAGCACGCCGGCCAATCCCGCCATCGCCGCACCAATCACAAACACCAGCGAGATAACGCGATCGGTATTGATACCGAGAATGGAAGCCATGCGCCGATCCTGCTGCACTGCGCGGCAAATACGCCCGAGTTTGGTGTACTGGATAATCCAGGTCAGCAGCGCCATGCCGCAAAACGCCGCGATCAGGATGAAGATTTTGGTCCAGGTGATTTGCACCACGCCACCATCAAATTCCATGCGCAACACGCCGGTCAGCAACGTCGGAATGCCCTGCTGATTTGGCCCCTGACTGAGTTGCACATAGTTCTGCAAAATCAGTGACATGCCGATCGCTGAAATCAGCGGCGCAAGGCGCGTCGAGTTGCGCAGCGGTCGATAGGCGATGCGCTCAATCGCCCAGCCGTAAGCCGAGGTGACGATAATGGTGAAGATTAAGGTGCCGAATATCAGTAGCGGGAAGGAGTGAATGCCAAAAAAGCTGAGTAGCGATAAGCCAATGGCACACAGATAGGCGGAGATCATATACACCTCGCCGTGGGCGAAGTTGATCATGCCGATAATGCCGTAAACCATGGTGTAACCGATGGCGATCAGGCCATACACGGCACCGAGCGTTAAACCGTTGATCAGCTGCTGTAAGAAAAAGGCGTCCATAATGTCGTCTCGTACTCAATGGGAGCGCACACCTCGCGCGCAATCGCGAATGGCCCCGCACTGTACGGGGCCGCGTGGCACATTACAGCTGGTGATACTTGCCTTTGTCGTCCCATTGATACACGACGTAATCCGACACCTTGAGATCGCCTTTACTGTCCCAGGCTTTTTTGCCCATGACGGTATCGACGCTGTTGGCTTTCAGCCAGTCGCTGGCCTTGGCGTTGTCTTTACCGGCTGCTTTGTAAGCGGCGGCCAGCGTCTGCACGGAGGCGTAGGCATACAGGGTGTAACCTTCTGGCTCAAATCCGCCGGCGCGGAATTTGTCGATGACCGCTTTGCCATCGGCGATAGTGCGCGGATCGTTGCCGAAGGTCATGTAGACGCCTTTGGTATATTGCGGGCCGCCTGCTGCCGTCACCATCTCTTCCGTCACAATGCAGTCACCGGAGAAGAAAGCCGCATTGACGCCCTGCTCACGCATCTGGCGCACAAGCGGACCGGCTTCCGGATGACAGCCGCCGAAATAGACCACGTCCGGTTTCAGCGCGCCGATCTTGGTTACCAGCGCATTGAAATCTTTCTCGCCGCGCGACAATCCTTCATACAGCACTTCTTTTACGCCGCGCTTCTCAAGTGAGGCTTTGGTGGCATCCGCCAAACCCTGGCCGTAAGTGTCTTTGTCATGAATGATGACCACTTTCTTCGCTTTCAGCTTGTCGATGATGTAATCCGCGGCGATGGCGCCTTGCTGGTCATCACGCCCACACATGCGAAATAGAGTTTTCATGCCGCGTTCGGTAATTTTTGGGTTGGTGGATCCGGGCGTGATCGCTAAAACGCCGGCCTCATCATAGACTTCCGAAGCGGGCATGGTGGATGAGGAGCAGAAGTGGCCGACCACCGCCATCACTTTATCCTGATCGACCAATCGGTTAGCGACGGATACCGCCTGCTTCGGTTCACACGCGTCGTCGCCCTGCACCAGCACGATTTTCTCGCCGTTGATGCCGCCTGCCGCATTGATATCCTCCGCGGCCTGGCTTGCGCCTTTCCAGTATTGCGCGCCGTACGTCGCATTAGGTCCAGAGAACGGACCCGCCACACCAATTTTAATATCTGCCTGAGCGTAAAAGGCCACGCTTAAACAACCTGCAATCGCCACCTTCATTGGGTGTTTTATGAATTTCAAAGACATGCTTTCAATCCTCAACGGGTCAGGAACGGAGCCATACCACGGCCTGGGAGAAATCAATTTCTGAAACTTCGGCAGAACAGAGTGCGGCCTCCAACACCCGAAGAGTCGCCATTTATGGCAACCTGCTTTGAGAACCGGATGGATTCATTAAGGCCACGGTTGAAAACTAAGCAATAAGCTCGCCAATACCGCGAAGGTGGACGATTTATTACTCGGGCATCGCTCCAGAACAGGAGACACGCGATGTAACATCCCTGCTGATCATAAACATAGCCGCGGTTACGCCACGCACCAGCACCGTGATGGTGCAGAATGCGGTCGATCACAGATTCTTCATCGTAGCGAAGGGTTTATCCGCTATGCTCTGGTGAAAACGGTCCATGTTTCTGAAGGAGAACCCATGAATACACAACGGAACGGATTGAGCAGCCAGCAAGCGCTGGACGAACTAGAACGCCTGTACGATGCAGCCGTTGACGCGCTGCGCAACGCCATTCGCGATTTCACTGCCACCGGACAGTTGCCGGATGAGGCCGCGCGTCAGCAAGGGCTGTTTGTTTATCCGCAGCTGCGCATCACCTGGCTGGGTGAAGGTCCGCAGCAAAATCGCACCCGCGCGTGGGGACGTTTTACCCATACCGGCAGCTACAGCACCACCATCACGCGCCCGGCGCTGCTGCGGCACTATCTCAGCGAGCAGCTGCAGATGCTGGAGAAGGAGTACGACGTGCTGATTGAGGTCGCGCCTTCACAGCAGGAAATTCCTTATCCTTATGTGATTGACGGCTTGTCACTGGACCGCTCAATGAGCGCCAGCATCGCACGCCATTTCCCCACCACCGAACTGTCGCAAATCGGTGATGAAACCGCCGACGGCCTGTTCCACGCCAATGCGATTTTCCCGCTGTCGCACTTTGACGCCCTGCGCACCGATTTCTCACTGGCACGCCTGCGCCACTACACCGGCACGAGTGTAGAGCACTTTCAGCCGTTCGTGCTGTTTACCAACTACACGCGCTACGTCGATGAGTTCGTGCGCTGGGCGATTGAGCAGGTGCAGGATCCCACCACGCCTTACGACAGCCTGGCCTGCGCCGGTGAAGTGGTGATCACCGCCGATACGCAAGACCCGACGGCGATGATGTCCGATCTGGCGTGGAAGAAGCACCAAATGCCGGCATGGCACCTGACATCACCGAATCGTCGCGGCATTACGCTGGTGAACATCGGCGTGGGGCCATCCAATGCCAAAACCATCTGTGACCACCTGGCGGTGATTCGTCCGCACGCCTGGCTGATGATTGGCCACTGCGGTGGACTGCGCGAAAGCCAGACCATCGGCGACTATGTGCTGGCGCATGCCTACCTGCGCGACGACCACGTACTGGATAGCGTACTGCCGCCAGATATCCCAATCCCGAGCATCGCCGAAGTGCAGCGCGCACTGTATGACGCCACCAAAGCGGTCAGCGGCATGCCCGGCGAAGAAGTTAAACAGCGCCTGCGCACCGGCACCGTGGTCACCACCGATGACCGTAACTGGGAGCTGCGCTACTCCGCTTCGGCGCTGCGCTTCAACCTGAGCCGCGCCGTTGCGGTTGATATGGAGAGCGCCACCATCGCCGCGCAGGGTTACCGCTTCCGCGTGCCTTACGGCACCTTGCTGTGCGTATCCGATAAACCGCTGCATGGCGAGATCAAGCTACCGGGCCAGGCAAACCGCTTCTATGAAGGCGCAATCTCCGAGCACCTGCAGATTGGCATCTGCGCGGTAGAACTGCTACGAGCTGAAGGCGACAAGCTGCATTCGAGGAAGCTGAGAACCTTTAACGAGCCGCCGTTTAGGTAATCATGATGAGTTCCGGCCCATGAAGGGCCGGAACCGTGCAGTAAAGCGCGTCATGACATTTTCAAAACGATATTCTGCACAAACCACGCCAGCACCAGAAGGCCGGTCGGTATCATGATTTTCCAGGTGATGCTGTTGTTGAAGGCAGATATTTTATCCTCCAGCTGATTGAATCTCCGATCAACTCTTTCGAACTTCTCATCTATCTTTTCGAACTTTTTATCGAATTTGTCTTCCATCCGCTCAAACTTTTTATCGAGACGTTGTTCAAGCGCCCCGAGCTCGCCCATAATCTCCACACGCATCACGCCCTGCTCGGCTCTGACCTTTTCGATATCCGCTTTAGTCGCAAAATGTTCTGAACGCGCGGTTAGCACAGCAACATCCATCTGAATCTGCTGCGTGGTTTTTTCCAGCTCTTCAACGCGTTTGGTGAGTTGTTCCATTTGATGATCTCCTTTGTTACCAACGTCAAAAATAAGCGGTGGGAACACTCGAGTTGTATTGCTAATGGGGTAATCCATCACCGAATCCTCTTCCATCGCGCAGCTCAATCTTTCCACCTCACTGTTAGTGAAACAGATTTGCGCAGCGTTAACATTCCACGATCCCGCCATTCACAGCACATTTTTTGCGGGCAGGTTTAAATAACACGCACAGCCTGGGCTGTTTTGAGAGGGAAGGAAAGTGAGCATCAAAAAGGACTGCGAAGTGTCACGCAGAAAATAAACGAAGGGATGCAACAGCAGACACGGAAGCCCGAGCGGGCTTCCGTTAAGTAACATTTACGCGCTCAGCCAGCCCAGTTTGATAACAAACAGAATCGACAAAATGATCAGCGCCGGGTTGACCTCTTTGGTGCGACCGCTCAGCAGTTTCACCACCGTCCAGGTGATGAAGCCGAACGCAATACCGTTGGCGATCGAGTAAGTCAGCGGCATGGTCAGCGCGGTCACGGTGACCGGCGCGGCGGTGGTGATATCTTTCCAGTCAATATCCGCCAGGCCAGACGCCATCAGCACCGCCACAAACAGCAGCGCTGGTGCGGTGGCATAAACCGGTACGCTGCCCGCCAGCGGCGAGAAGAACAGGCTCAGCAGAAACAGAATCGCCACCACAATCGCCGTCAGGCCGGTGCGGCCACCGGCGCTGACGCCGGCAGCAGATTCCACATAGCTGGTGGTGGTTGAAGTACCAAGCAGCGAGCCGAACAGCGCGGCGGCGCTATCTGCGATCAACGCACGGCCCATTTTTGGCACGTTGCCCTGCTCATCTGCCAGACCGGCGCGCTTGGTCACACCCAGCAAGGTGCCGGTGTTATCGAACACGTCCACGAACAGAAAGGCGAAGATTACGCTCACCAAACCGACGTTAAAGGCACCGGCGATATCCAGCTGCATAAAGGTTGGCGCGATAGAGGGCGGAGCGGAGAACACGCCACCAAACGGCGTCAGGCCAATGCCCATAGAAATGAAGGTCACCACCAGAATGCCGATCAGCACCGCACCGGTAACGCGACGCGCTTCCAGCACCACAATGATGAAGAAGCCGAGCAGCGCCAGCAGTGGACCCGGTTTGGTCAGGTCGCCCAGGCCAACCAGCGTTGCTGGGTTATCCACCACGATACCCGCGCCTTCCAGCGCGATAATCGCCAGGAACAGACCGATACCGGCACCAATACCGGCACGCAGCGGCAGCGGAATACTGTTAATAATCCACTCACGGATTTTGAAAAGCGACATGGCAAAGAAGATCACCGCCGACAAGAACACCGCGCCCAGCGCGACTTGCCAGGTGTAACCCATATGCAGCACCACGGTGTAGGTGAAGAAGGCGTTGAGGCCCATGCCCGGTGCGAGTGCAATCGGATAGTTAGCGATCAGGCCCATTAACACACAGCCAATCGCCGCCGCCAGACAGGTCGCCACGAAGACCGCACCTTTATCCATGCCGGTTGCGCCGAGAATGCTCGGGTTAACAAACAGGATGTAAGCCATTGCCAGGAAGGTGGTGATACCCGCAATGATTTCGGTGCGAACCGTGGTGTTGTGCGCTTTTAGTTTGAAGAGTTTTTCTAACATCATCATCTCTCATGAGCGGAGACGGCACGAATGCGCGCGCTCCTTGCCAATGTGGTTTACATGCTTATTGTTGTTTTGAAAGCGAAGCAAACTGGACAACAGGTTGTGAAACCTTGCGCTTTCCCCTGTCCATATAGCAATAGCTATGCCACTCCCCTACGCAATCGATTACGTTTTCATTTGCGGCTGCGGCTAAGATTATTCTGAACCAGAATGAGGCGCGATTATGGTGCATTGCACCAGCGCCGCGCAATCGTTTTCCTACCTGACGATGGTTTGGCAAAAAGAGTGCGGCACTGCACGCTTCCGCACTCTGCCAGGCGATGGCGCTCACGTTTCTGTTGCCTTAATCAGCAGGTAAAAAACATCGGGTTACACTGCTTTTAACCCTTTCGTAACAAAAGAGGCGCATCCATGAAGCCCGCGATTCTGGTGGTCGATGATGATCGTGCAGTGTGCGAATTGCTGCACGATGTGTTGAATGAACATGTATTTACCGTTTATTGCTGCCATCAGGGGAAAGATGCGCTAGCCCTGCTCACGCTACACCCGGAAATTTCACTGGTGATGCTGGATATGATGCTGCCAGACACCAACGGCTTGCTGGTGCTGCAACAGATGCAGCGGCAGCGTCCCGATCTGCTAGTGATCATGTTGACCGGCATGGGTTCGGAAGCGGATATGGTGGTGGGGCTGGAGATGGGCGCGGATGATTACATCGCCAAGCCGTTCAATCCGCGCGTGGTAGTGGCTCGGGCACGCGCGGCGCTGCGACGCTGCGGACGGCTGGTGCAGCCGGAAGCGTTAGCGGATGAAGGTTGGCAATTTAACGGCTGGCGCCTCGACGATGCGCGCTGCCAACTGTTCAATCCGCAGCGTGAAAGCGTGCCGCTAACGCAAGGTGAATACACGCTGCTGCGCGCGCTGGTGGCGCATGCGCGCAAAGTATTAACCCGCGATCAGTTGCTCGAACTGACGCACAGCGAAAGCCTTGAGGTGTTTGATCGCACCATTGATGTGCTGATTATGCGGCTGCGACGCAAGATAGAAATCAATCCGCATCAACCGAGCCTGATCCGCACCATTCGCGGTCTCGGCTATGTTTTCTCCGCCGACGTGATGCGTCCGGCCTCTTCGGCACGTGAAACGCAAATCGCCTGATCCATCCAGCGCTGCATCTCGGCTAATGGCCGCGTGCCGTCCAGCGCGTTGGCGGCATGCAGATTAAAGCAGGCGCAGGTGTGCGCCAGCTTCAGCGTTTCCGTCAGCGACCAGTCTTCATGGCTGGCATAGAGCACACCGGCGCAAAACGCATCGCCCGCCCCCACGCTGCCGACGATCTCTTCTGGCGCTAAGCACCACGCCGGTTGCCAGCGCACTTCGCCGTCCGCTTGCTGGCCCCACGCGCCTTCGGGTGCGTGGATCACCACCCGCTGACGTACGCCTTGCTGCATTAGCCAGGTCGCCGCCTCGGCAAAAGCTTCGGGGGCGGCAAGCCCGTGCGGCGTGCGCAAACTGATGCCGGTGAGTGATTGCGCCTCCAGTTCGTTGATCACCAGATAATCGAGCCAGCGCAGCGCAGGCACCACCAGCGGTCGATATTCGCCCACGCGCGACACCAAATCGAGGGAGGTGAGATAGCCGCGCTGCTGCATCTGCGCCAGCAGCCGTGCGCTGCGCGTGCCGTATTGATCGTCCGGCACATCAAGGCTATCCAGCAGCAGTAAATACCCGAGATGGAAGATGCGATGGGACGTGAAGACGTCGGCGAAGTGCGCCAGATCGAGCTTGCCATTGGCGCCGCGCGCATGGAAGAAGGTGCGCTGGCCATCCGGCGTGGTCATCACCTGCGTCATCGCCGTATTGATGCTTGCGATGCGCTGCACAAACTGGCGGTCAATGTGATGATCATCCAGCAGTTGCAGGATGTAATCGCCGTCGCTGTCCTCGCCTACTATGCCGACGCCCGCCAGCGGCAGATTCAGCTGCATGCGCGCCAGCGTAAACAGCACGTTGAGCGCCGCGCCGCCGCTGCACTTCTCGCTGTGCTGAATCTCGGTTAGCCAGCCTTGTTCCGGCCAATGGCTGATGCGCTGCACGTGATCCACCAGCATGCTGCCGGCACCGATGATTCCGTTACGCACCATGCGATTATGCCCTCCCGGCGCTGCCGAATACCTGCATCTGCTGCGCCACCACGTTGGCGATGTCGCGCTCTACCGCCATCAACAACTCAGCAAAGGCGTCGTAGCGCGCATCGCGTTGGACGATCTGCGCTTCAATCGCCCCGAGCGCCGCCTGCGACATGCCGGTATAGAAATTGATTTTATTGATGCCAAGGCTGACGGCGCGGCGGAAATCCGCGTCGCTAATGCCGGAACCGCCATGCAACACCAGCGGAATGCCGGCCGTCGCGCGAATCGCTGCCAGCCGGTCAAAGTCGAGTTTGGGTTCGCCTTTGTATTTGCCGTGCGCATTGCCAATCGCCACCGCCAGGCAATCAATGCCGGTGGAGTGCACAAAATCAGCGGCCTGCGCCGGATCGGTAAATTTATCGCTGTCGGCCTCGCCAAACAGCGCACCGCCTTCATCGCCGCCCACCGCACCGAGTTCGGCCTCCACCGACACGCCGAGCGCGTGACACATCTTCACCACCTCGCGCGTCTGGCGCACGTTCTCCTCATAGCTGAGCGTCGAGCCATCGAACATGACCGAGGTGAAGCCAAGGCGAATCGCCTGCATCACCGCCTCAAAATGCAGGCCATGATCGAGATGCAGCACCACCGGAATAGCGTGCAGCGCCGCTTCGGTACGCACCGCGGCGACCAAATGCTCGAGGCTGACATACTTAAAATGCACTTCAGCGATGCTGATAATAAACGGCGAGCGCTGCCGCTCAGCGGCCTGATAGAGCGCGCGCAGGAAATGGGTGTCGAGGACGTTAAACGCGCCAAGCGCGTAGCCGTTCTGTTGCGCATGGGCTAAACCCTGCGCCAGTGAAATCAGTGCCATATCAGGCTCCTTTAGGCCAGCCAGCGGTGATATTCGTTACACAGCAGCCAGCGCGGTGCTTCATCTTCATCCAGCGGATTGAAGCGCGCCAGCGGCGTGAGAAACACATTGTCATGTTCGTCGTCATTGGGCATCGAGACTTCACCCACCAACACATCGCCGTAGCCCTCTTCGCCCCAAAAGCTGTGCCAGATGCCCGGCAACAAGGTAACGCTTTCGCCCGGCGATAAACGCAGCTGCGAACCGGCGGCGTGGGTTTGGCGGATGCCATCGAGTGTGACGTTAACCGCCGTATCAGCCAACTGATTGCCCGCACGGTTATGCAGCGTGACGATCAGATTGCCGCCGCCGCGATTGATAATGTCTTCCATCTTTTGCGGGTGATAATGCAGCGGCGTGACCTGCCCTTCGCGCACATGCATGATTTTTTCGGCATAAGGTTTGGCCCACGGCTGGCCACCCCGCGAACCGTTGCGCAGTGTGAACAGGGTTAAACCGGTTTGATTGAAATCGTCAGCGCCGAAGCTGGTGACATCCCAGCCAAGATGCAGCGCCAGCAGTTCATCGGCGTCATGTTTATCGAGCGCGCGCCACTGGCTGAGGCCGTAATCGGCCCACGGCGGCAGATGCACATCCTGACGCATAAAGAATTCGCGGGTGCGTTGTAGGATCGCATTCACTTCTGAGCGTTGCATCTTCACCTCCTTTCCACGCTGGCCCTCACCCCAGCCTTCTCCCGCAAGCAGGAGAGGGCGCTATTTGTCCCCTCTCCCATTTATGGGAGAGGGTTAGGGTGAGGGACAGCGGCTGCTTACTTCACCGTCCAGCCCTTGTAGCTGCTGACGCTGTTACGATCGATCATCGTCACCGGAATCAGCACCGGCTTATCCGGCGCGGGCTTGCCCTGCAGGATGTCATAGCCGATCTCCACCGCTTTCGCCGCCATCACCTGCGGGTCCTGCGCTGGCGTGGCCACGAACAGCGAGCCTTTGCGTTTCAGCGCCTCTTCACCGTCTGGCGATCCATCGACGCCGACAATAAAGAACTCATTGCGCTGAGCCTGTTTCGCCGCCAGATCGGCACCAATTGCCGTTGGGTCGTTAATCGCGAACACTGCATCGATCTTCGGATTGGCCGACAGCAGGCCGGTCATCACTTCGAGGCCACCTTCGCGGCTGCCTTTGGCGTTCTGGTTGTAGGAGAGCAGCTTGATGTCCGGATGGGTTTTAAGCTCGGTCATGCAGCCTTCCACACGGTTCTGCACCGCAGAAACCGGCGGTCCATTGATGATCACCACGTTGCCTTTGGCCTTCAGGCGGTCGGAGATGTATTTACACGCCATGGCGCCAGCAGCGGTGTTATCGGAGGTGATAGTGGCGTTAGCGCCGTCTGCCGCCACGTCGACCGCCACCACCACAATCCCGGCATCACGCGCACGTTTTACCGCGGGCGCGATACCTTTGGAATCGGCGGCGTTAAGGATGATCATGTCCACTTTAGCGGCGATGAAGTTGTCAATCTGCCCCACCTGCTGGCCGAGATCGTAGCCGCTGGAGACCAGCGTCACGTTGACCTTGTCGCCCGCCAGTTCACGCGCTTTCAGCTCGGCACCTTTGGTGATCTGCACGAAGAACGGGTTGGCGAGATCGCCGACGGTCACACCAATGGATTTCAGCTCTTTGGCCTGCACCAATGGCGCGCTCAGAAGCGTAGCCGCCAGCAGTCCGGTTAGAATCGGATTAAAACGCATAGTCGATGTTCTCCTGCTTTTTGGTTTTTATGATTAGTGCTCGCTGTCCCCCTCCTCGGTCCTCCCCCACAAGTGGGGGAGGAAGATGCTGCAAAATGTGAGTGTGGAAGCTGCATGTGGCAGCATCTCCTTCCCCCATTTATGGGGGAAGGCCGGGATGGGGGACAGCAAGCACGATATAACTCAACCCACGTGATGCCGCGTCCGGTACTTATCGATCAACACCGCGATAATGATCACCGCGCCCTTAATCACTAACTGCCAGAAATAGGAGACGCCCATCAGCGTCATCCCGTTATTCAGCGTGGCGATAATCAGCGCACCAATCAGCGTGCCGGTGATGGTGCCGATGCCGCCGACAAAGCTGGTGCCACCGAGGATCACCGCCGCTATCGCATCCAGCTCGTAACCCACGCCAAGGTTGCCGTTGGCGCTGTAGAGGCGCGAGGCGCTCATCAATCCGGCCAGCCCCGACAGCAAGCCGCTCATGGCGTAGACAAACAGCAGCACCACGCTGACTTTGATGCCGGTCAGGCGCGCCGCCTGCACGTTGCCGCCAACGGCATAAATGTGTACGCCTAAGGTAGTGCGGCGCAGAATGAACCAGCACAGCGCGATCACCGCAAAGGCGATGATGATCAGCCACGGCACCGGCCCGAGATAGCCGTTGCCTATCCACTCAAAGTTGATGTCGGAGTTGATCACCGTGGTGCCGTTGGCCAGCAGATAAGCTGCGCCGCGCATCGCGGTGTAGGTACCAAGCGTGACAATAAAGGGCGGCAGCCCCGCCCAGGCCACCAGAATGCCGTTGAACAACCCCATAATCAGCCCGGCACCTAATGCCGCCGGGATCGTCAGTGACGCAAATGCCGGATCGAGCGACACCGCCATCGCCACCACCGCCGTGGTGCCGAGCATCGATCCCACCGACAAATCAATGCCGCCAGTGAGAATGACAAAGGTCATGCCCGCCGCCAGCACGATATTGATCGAGGCCTGACGCGTAATGTTGAGCAGATTGCCCTCGGTGAAGAAGTTCGGCGTGACAAAGCCGAACACCGCCACGATCAGGATCAAAATCGGCAGGATGCCGACGGTTTGCAGCAGGTCACTCATTAACGCGCGCTTGAGGGTGGGACTTTTTACGCGTGCGGATTCACTGGTCATTGCGCTCTCCTCAGGCCTGAACCGGCTGCGCGCCGGTGGCCAGTGTCATAATGTTTTCCTGGCTAATCTCTGCCCCACTCAACTCACCGGCGATGGCGCCTTCACGCATCACATAAACGCGGTCGCTCATGCCCACCACTTCCGGTAACTCGCTGGAGATCATTAAAATCGCCACGCCCTGCTGCGCCATCTGCTGCATCATGCGGTAGATTTCGCTCTTGGCGCCGACATCAACGCCGCGCGTCGGCTCATCAAGAATCAGTATGCGCGGCGCAATCGCCACCCAGCGTGAAATCAGCAGCTTCTGCTGATTGCCGCCGGACAAGCCGCCCGCGCGCACCTGCGCATGCGGCACGCGGATGTTCAGCGCATCAATCGCCTCGCTGGCAATCTTCTGCCCTTTGCGCCGATTGAGCAGGCCGTAGCTGGCATCGCGCTCCAGCGTCGCCATTACAATGTTGTCCTGCGCCGCCAGTTCAAGGAACAAACCCTGCTCTTTGCGGTTCTCGGTGAGGAAACCGATGCCGCGTGCGATGGCGTCGCGCGGCGAGTGAATCTGCACTTTCACGCCGTCGATCCAGATTTCACCGCCGCTCGGTTGATGCACACCAAAAATCAGCTGCGCCAGTTCGCTGCGCCCGGCGCCGACCAGCCCCGCCAGCCCGACAATCTCGCCGGCACGCACCGACAGGCTGCTGGGACGCACTTTGTGTTTGTCGCACAGGTGATTGACGGCGAGACGGATGTCGCCGAGCGGAATATCGCGGTCTTTGTTGAACAGATCGCTGAGCGGCCGCCCGACCATCATGCGCACCAGCTCGCTGGCGTTAAGCTGCTCGCGCGTCAGGCTACCGACGTACTGCCCGTCACGCAGCACGCTCACGCGATCGGATAGCTCATACACTTCCGCCATGCGATGGCTGATGTAGATAATCGCCATGCCTTCGCTGCGCAGCCGTTTAATCAGCGCAAACAGCTGCTCGGTTTCACGGTTGGAGAGCGCGGCAGTCGGCTCATCCATCACCAGAATGCGGCTGTTGCGGTGCAGCGCGCGGGCGATTTCCACCTGCTGCTGCTCGGCAATACTCAGGCGGCTCACCAGATCGGTGGCGCTGAACTGCGCACCCAGGCGATCAATCACCCGCTGCGCCTCTTCCGCCATCTGGCGACGCTTCACCAGGCCTCCACGCGTGATTTCACTGCCGAGAAAGATGTTCTCCGCCACCGTCAAATTGGGTGCCAGATTGATCTCCTGATAAATCAGGGTGATGCCCGCCGCCAACGCCTCTTTTGGGCCTTTTATGACATACGGCTGGCCGTCGATAAGAATTTCCCCGCTGCTGGCGGTATAGGCGCCGGCCAGAATTTTCATCAAAGTACTTTTGCCCGCGCCGTTTTCGCCCATCAGCGCATGCACTTCACCGGGCCAGACCGTGAGATCCACGCCCTTGAGCGCATAGAAGTTGCCGAAGCGTCGGGTGATTCCCCGCATGGAGAGTATCGGTGTGGCATCCATTTACAGACTCCTGCTGGCGAAGGTTGCAGCGAGTAAAACCTGCTTAGATAAATGGAAAATGTCAGCGGCCATTCATATTTGTCATATTTCGCCCCGATCGCGCTTCTATACTCGCCAGCAGTTGAGCGGTAAGGAGTGGCAGCCATGAGTCACAGTCTGCACTGGCACGCGGGCGCGCGCAGTCGCCTGCTGCTGTTTAATCTGCTGGTGATGTCGGTGACACTGGCGGTGAGCCTGGTCGCGATTTTTGGATTTCGCCACGCAGGTCACATTCAGGAACAGGCGCAGGCACAAACGCTGGCCGATATGAACGGCAGCCTGGCGCTGGCGCGCGACACCGCCAATGTGGCCATTGCGGCGGTGCGGTTATCGCAGGTGGTCGGTGCGCTGGAGTATCAGAGTGAATCGGCGCGCCTGCAGCAAACGCAGCGGGAACTGCAACAGTCGCTGAGCTTGCTGGCAAGTGCGCCGCTGGCGGCACAGCAGCCGCAGCTGCTAGCGCGTATTCGTGAGCGCAGCCAGACGCTGGAACAAACCATTAATCAATTGCTGCGCGCCGGGCATCAGCGCCATCTGCAGCGCAACGTGATGCTGAGCGGCTTGTGGCAATCGCAGCTGTTACTCAATCGCATTGACCTGCTTACGCGCACCGATTCCCCTTCTGCCGCGCTGCGTCAGCAAACCCACAGCTTATTCAGCGTGGCGATTCAATCCAGCGCGCCGCAGGCCGCGGTGCAGCAGCTGCAATCGGTGCTGCGTCAGTGGCAAGCGTTAAGGCTCAACGGCGCGCTGAATACCCAGGTGCAGCGGCTGATCGCCACCAGCACGGATTTGCAGCCGGTGGCGCAGCAGCTGGAGCAAAGCGATATCGCCATCGCCTACGCGACTTATCGCATCAAAGCGCTGGTGGCGATGCTCAACGACGACATCACCCATTACGTCCAGCTGGTGGCGCAACAGAGTGACGCCCGCAGCGCGGTGACGCATGAAGAGCTGGATTCGATCATCGGCTTTATCGGCCTGTTTATGTTGCTGGCGCTGCTGATCACCGGTTACGCCGGTTACTACATTTACCGCAATCTCGGTTCGAGTCTGACCGCCATCGCCCACGCCATGACGCGGCTGGCGCAGGGTGAAAAGAGCGTCAACGTGCCGGGCCTGGCGCGGCGCGATGAGCTGGGCGATCTGGCGCGCGCCTTTAACGTGTTTGCGCGCAATACGGCGTCGCTGGCGCACACTTCGCGCCTGCTAAAAGAGAAAAGCAACCAGCTGGAATCGACCTTTCTCGCCATGCGCGACGGCTTTGCGCTGTTCGATAACAGCGGTCAGCTGGTGGTGTGGAATGCGCAATATGCCGAGCTGCTCGGCATCGCGCCGCGCGAACTGCACCGCGGTTTGCACTATCAGCAGCTATTAAAACGCGTTGATGTCGAGCTCAACGGATTAGCCGATGCGCAGGAAGTGCGGCTGGCGGATGGACGCACGCTGGAGTTGCGCTTCAGTCCGGTGCCACGGCGCGGCATGGTGAATACCGTGCTGGAACGCACCACGCGCAAGGCGCTGGAGGAAGCGCTGCTGCACAGCCAGAAGATGAAAGCGGTGGGACAGCTGACCGGCGGACTGGCGCACGACTTCAATAATCTGCTGGCGGTGATCATTGGCAGCCTGGCGTTAACCGTCGATCAGCTGCCGCCCGGCACGCTCGCCAGCCGCATCGAACGCGCGCGTCAGGCCGCCGACCGTGCGGCGCAGCTGACGCAGCGCTTGCTGGCCTTCTCACGTAAGCAGGCGCTCTATCCGCGCGCGGTGTCGGTGGTGGAGCTGGTGGATAATCTGCATTCGCTGCTGCAGCACGCGCTGCTGCCCGGCCAGCAACTGGTGATCGATGCGCAGCGACCCGGCTGGCCAGCGTGGATCGATGCCGGACAGCTGGAGAACGCGCTGATCAATCTGGTGGTCAACGCGCGCGATGCCATGGCGCAGCAGAGCGGCGAAATCCGCCTGCGTATCTGGAATCAACGTAAACAGGAAGCCGACGGCAAGTGCGATCGCGTCACCATTGAAGTGATCGATCACGGCTGCGGCATGTCGGCCGAGGTGCGTGAACAGGTGTTTGAGCCGTTCTTCACCACCAAAGCCATCGGCAGCGGCAGCGGTTTGGGCTTATCGATGGTGTATGGCTTTGTGCGGCAATCCGGCGGCCAGATTGAACTGGAAACCGCGCCAGGACAAGGCACCACCGTGCGGCTGTTATTACCGCGCGCGCCCGAAGCGGCGCAACCGCTCAGCGTGCCGCCGCCGCTGGTGCCGCAGGCCAGCAACGATCGGCTGGTGTTGGTGCTGGATGATGAACCGACGGTGCGAAAAACGCTGTGCGAACATCTGCATCAACTGGGTTATCTGACGCTGGAGTGTGGCGACGGCGAAAGCGCGCTGAGGCTGCTGCGCCAGACGCCGGATATCGATCTGTTAATCAGTGATTTGATGCTGCCGGGCGGCATTAACGGCGCGGATGTGATTCGCCAGGCGCAGGCGCAGTGGCCGCATCTGGCAACGGTGTTGATCAGCGGCCAGGATCTGCGCCAGACGCAGGTCACGCTGCCGCTGTGTGAGCGGCTGGCGAAACCCTGGCATCACGCGCAGCTGGTGCAGGCGCTGGAGCGCGCCTGGCAGCGCAGTGAACGGCTTAGTCGCGCGCGGCAGGCTGCCACAACGGCACCCCTTTCCCCGTGATGTAACGCTTGCGCAGCTTGCTGGAGACCACATCCATGATCATCACCACCGCCACCAGAATCAGGGTCAGGAACATCACTACATCCCAGTTCCATAAACGCATGTTCTCGGCATACACCAGGCCGACGCCGCCCGCGCCAACAAAGCCCAGCACCGCTGCGGAGCGGGTGTTGGACTCAATCTGATACAGGCTGAGCGCGAGGAAGGTCGGGAACGATTGGGTGAAAATGCCGTAGCGATGTTTTTGCAGGCTGTTCGCGCCCACCGCGCTGAGACCGCGACTCGGCGAACGCTCCACCGCTTCGTGCCCTTCAGCGTAGAGTTTGCCGAGCAGGCCGACATCCTGCATCACGATCGCCAGCACGCCGGCCAGCGGTCCCATGCCGACGGCACGCACGAAGATCAGCCCCCAAATCGCCATGTCGATGCCGCGCAGCACATCCAGTACGCGACGCACCACCAGCGCAATCGGACGCATCAGCGGATCGTGCATTACGTTACGTGCCGCCAGGAACGAGACCGGCAAGGCGATCAGTGACGCGGTCAGCGTGCCGGAGAACACAATCGCCAGCGTAATCCCGACTTGCGTGAAGTAGTAAGCAAACGGCCAGTTGAGGAAATCCTGCCAGACAAACATACGCAGGAAATAGCGGCTGAGCTGCTGGCAGCCAATGAGAAAACGGCTCCACTCAATGCCAAAAAACTCGAAAAAAAGCAGGTAATAGAGCACGATGACCAGCGCCACCAGCGCGACGCGGCGCAGATAGCGGTTTTGCGCGGCAAACAGGGCGGCATGCTCCTGTTTAAGTTTGGCGACATCCGGCGCTAAGGCGATCATGCTGCGTCTCCTTCCACTACGCGACGACGCAGCCAGCCGGACAGCGTATCCAGCAGCGACACCACCACAATGATCAGCAACAGCGTAATGCTGACCTGATCGTATCGATCGAGTTTGATATTGGTCATCAGCTCTTGCCCGATACCGCCCGCACCGACCAACCCGAGGATGGTGGAGGAACGGAAGTTGATCTCCAGACGCATAAAGCTGTAGGAGAGAAATGTCGGTTTGACCTGCGGCCAGAAGGCAAAGCGCATGCGCTGCAGTTTGCTGGCACCGCACGCCGCGAGGCCGCGCACCGGTTTATCCGAGGCGCTCTCAATCGCTTCGTAGAACAGTTTGGTCAGGCTGCCGACGGTGTGCAGCGCCAGCGCGAGGAAGCCAGGAATGGCCCCAATGCCAAACGCCATCACGAACATCACCGCCCACGCCAGTTCGGGCATGGTGCGCAGGAAGGCGACAAACGCGCGGATCGCCATGCGCAGGCTGCGTGGCGTTTGGGTGTTATCGGCGGCGAAGAACGCCAGCACGCCAGCAACCGCCACCGCCACGATGGTGGACGACAGCGCCAGTTGTAAGGTTTCCCAGATCAGCGGCAGCTGGTAGTGCAGGCGATAGCCCCAATAGGCCAGCGAACCCTCGGTTTTCACATCGGAGAAGAGTTCCGACCAATGCAGCACCGGCAGCGTTTCGCCAATGTAATCGAAAAAGTGTGGCATCGACTGCCAGACGGTGAGCAGGTTAAATTCCGCCATCTTGCCCGCGGCCAGATAGAGCGCCAGTAACAGCAGCGACCACAGCAGCGAGTCGCGCTTTTGCTGGCGGCGGATGCGTTGGTAGTAGTGTTCGAAATCGGTCAAGGGGGGATTCCTGTTGGTTGGGGACTTGCTGGATGGTGCTCGCTGGAGGGTGCTTGCTGGGTTGTGCTCGCTGTCCCCCTCCTCGGTCCTCCCCCACAAGTGGGGGAGGAAGATGGTGCAAAATGCAGCTCCGAAGTCGCATGTGGCAGCATCTCCTTCCCCCACTTGTGGGGGAAGGCCGGGATGGGGGACAGCGAGCACCGACCGAGGAAGGTGACAGCCAGCACCAACTAAATTAACCGCGCGTACCCTTCATCAAATCACGCTTCATATCGATGATATTCTGGTAATCCGCCACGGTAGCCGGGCCGATGTGCTGGGCACCGCCAACCGCTTTAACAAAGCAGCCGTGATCTTCTTTATCCAGTTTCTTGATGGTGGCCACCACTTTCGCTTTGAAGTCAGCGGGCAGATTGTTGCTCACCAGAATCGGACCGTTCGGGATCAGCGGCGACTGCCAGATAATGCGGATCTGCTTCATCAGATCCGGATGGTCCATACGAATCAAACGACCAAAGGCACCCGAGGTATAACCGGTTTCGCGGTCACCAATCAGCGACGTCCAGGTTACTGCGCCTTCGAACTGGCCGTTCAGCACGCCGAGGATGTCCTGCTCGTGACCGCCGGAAAAGGTGACGCTGGAGAAGGTGTTGTTGTACTTATCGTCCACCGTGCCGCCAAACTCTTTCTTGAACGCCTGGTTCGGCATCAGGAAGCCGGAAGTGGAATCCGGATCGGCCATGCCGAACGATTTGCCTTTCAGGTCTTCCAGCTTTCGGTACGGGCTGTCGGCTTTCACGATCACCACTGAGTGATAACCCTGCGAACCGTCTTTGTCGTCCACCACGATGCCCACCACATCCACCGCTTTCGGGTTCTGCAGATAAACCGAGGCAAACGAGGCGGGCGACATGCTCAGCACCAGGTCGATTTTGTTGCCCAGCAAGCCCTGAATCACGCCTGAATAGTCAGACGAGTTGCGCAGTTTGGTATCCACCTGCAGCTCTTTATCGAAAAAATCTTTCACGCATTGGTTATCACCAATCTGCTGCGTGGCGTTCTGGCCGCCAAGAATCCCGAGGTTCAACTCTTTTGGTGCATCCGCTGCGTTTGCGCCAAATGCCATCGCAATAGTCAGTAAAGCTAAAGAAGTCAGTTTCATTCTTAGGTTTTCTCTTGCCGTGGGAGTTAGTGGAGCTGGTTAATTTCGTCGCCGTACAGCTCATGCATCAGGCCGTCGGTCAACCGGGAAGGATGTCCATCAAACAGCACTTTGCCGCGCTGAATACCGATGACGCGGGTGCAGTAGCTTTTTACCAATTCAATTGAGTGCAGGTTCACCATTACGCTGATGCCCTGCTCGCTCACCTGACGCAGCACGTCCATGATGCGCTTGGTGTTTTTCGGATCGAGTGACGCCACCGGTTCGTCCGCCAGCAAAATGCGCGGGTTCTGCATCAGCGCCCGGCAAATCGCTACGCGCTGCATCTGGCCGCCAGAGAGATTTTCCGCACGCTGCAGCGCCTGCGGCAGCATGTTCATCCACTGCAACAGTTCGATTGCGCGGGCGCGGTCGGTTTCGGAGAAGACTTTAAAGAACGATTTCAGCGTCGAGGTCTGGCTTAAACGACCGAGCAGCACGTTGGTCAGCACGTCGAGGCGCGGCACCAGACAGAAGTCCTGGAAGATCATGCCGCATTCGCTGCGCCACTCGCGCATCTGGCGGCTGTTCAGCGTCACCACATCGCGATCCACTTCGCCGTGGCGATTGCTGAAGATCGCGCCCTGCGAAGCGCTGATGGTGCCGTTGAGCATGTGTAACAGTGTCGATTTGCCTGCGCCCGAGCGGCCAATCACCGCCACCAGCTCGCCCGCATGCAGATCGAAGCTGACGTTATCCAGCACCTGGTTGGCGCCGTACGCTTTGCACAATCCCTGCACCGACAGCACCTTGTTGCCCTGCCCGGTAACGTGCGGGAAGGGATTGTCGACAACGGTTTTCAGTAATGCCTGTGCCATGTTGCACTCCATCTCTTCTGAGCTGTTGATTGCACGCTATTACGGGCAAAACGGATGAAAGCTTGATGACAGTAAAATGATTAAACGGTGACAGCGTGGTTTGCTGTCACGACTCGCATGTCCACACCCTGCCCATCCGGACATTGCGCAATAAATTGCGCCGCTACGAATTTTTGCACGTGTCCGTAGCGGCGCGATTTATCGCGCACCCAGCAAACGTCGCAGCTGTTCAAGCGTACTACTCAACACACCATCATTATTCAACGCATAACAGTGCGCGGGCAGCGGTTCGGCGGCACGCGCCAGCCGTTGCGCGATCTCCGCTTCTGACTCGCGCCCACGCTGCCGCAAACGCGCTTCCAGCACCGCTGGCGAAACCTGTAACACCAGCGGCAGCAGCTGCGTGCCGTAATGCTGCTGCACCATCGGCAGATGCAGGCGCGAACCATTCACCAGCACATTCATCCCGCGCGCCAGCCACAGATCGATCTCCTCGCCCAGCCCGTAATACATGCCGTGCGCCTGCCAGCTGACGGCGAACAACCCCAGCGCCTCGCGCCGTCGAAACTCGGCTTCGCTTAGCGCCACGTGGTTCTCGCCGCCCGCATCGGCGGCGCGCGTAATGTAGCGATGGGCGATCAGCAAATTCTCCGGCGGCGCTTCACGCAGCGCGTTCAGCAGGCTGTCTTTTCCCGCGCCCGAAGGCCCGGTAAGCCAGATCAGGCGCGCCATCAGAACACCCGCTTGCCTTGCGACCAGACGTGACGAATGTGCGAATGACCATGATCGGTATGCACCAGCACCAAATCGGCACGCAGTCCTTCGGCGATGCGCCCGCGATCCTGCAGGCCAATTGCCCGCGCCGGATTGTGGGTCACCAGCGCGGCCGCCTGCGGCAGCGTCAGCGTGTTGCGCTCATCGGCCACCAGCCGAAACACCGCGTCGAGCAAGCTGGCGGGATAGTAGTCGGAGGAGAGAATATCCAGCAGGCCGTGGCTGGCGAGTTCTGCCGCCGCCACGTTGCCGGAGTGCGAACCGCCGCGCACGATGTTGGGCGCGCCCATCAGCACCTGCATGCCGCAGTCGCGTGATGCGCGTGCCGCCTCCAGCGTGGTGGGGAATTCGGCGATGGCGCTGCCGACCGCATGCGATTCGGCAACGTGCGCCGCCGTGGCATCATCGTGGCTGGCCAGCGGAATGCCGCGCGATCGGCACAATCTGGCGATGGCGTTGCGATTAGGCGTGGAGAACTCGGCGGCCAGCGCCAGCTGCTCACGCTCAAACTGATCCATCTGCTCGTCGTTGAGCTGATATTTGCCCTGATAATAGGTGCGATACATCTCCAGCGAGGCGTACTGGCGCTGGCCCGGCGAGTGATCCATCAGCGACACCAGCGACAGCTCCGGCGTGTTGATCAGCGCTTCAAATAGCGGCAGCGTGGTGTTGTGCGGCAGCTCGCAGCGCAGATGCAAATGGTGATCGGCGCGGTTAATGCCTTTGCGATTGCTGTCCTGAATCGCGTCGATCATTTTGGTGAGATTATCCAGACGATGGCCGCCATCGCGGACGTCGCCGACGCCAATCGCATCCAGCACCGTGGTGATGCCGCTGGCGGCCATCAGCGCATCGTGGCTGCTCATCGCCGAATAGGCGGGCCAATCCACCTTCGGACGTGGCGCAAAGAACTTGTCGAGGTTATCGGTGTGCAGCTCCACCAAACCCGGCAGCAGGAAGGCGTTTTCGCCATCCAGCGCGCCCGGCTGTTGGCTGACGCTGTCGCTAAAGCTGGCGATGCGCCCGTCACGGATTTCCAGCGATCCCGTTACCACTTCGTTTTCCAGCACCAGCTGGACGTTGTTGACGATCATGCTTCTGCTCCTGCTTGCATTGGCTGCATGACGTGCAGGCGATCGGCCACGCGTGCGCGCACCGCTTCGTCATGGAAAATACCGACAATGGCGGCACCGCGGGCGCGCGCCTGTTCAATCAGTTCCACCACCGCAGCACTGTTGGCGCTGTCGAGCGAGGCGGTTGGCTCATCCAGCAGCAGCACCGGATAGTCGGCGATAAATCCGCGTGCGATGTTGACGCGCTGCTGTTCGCCGCCGGAGAAGGTGGACGGCGCCAGTGACCATAAACGCTCCGGCACATTGAGGCGCGTCAGCAGCTCTTTGGCGCGCTTTTCGCAGAAAGCGCGCTCGGTGCCGCGCTCCAGCAGCGGCTGCATGACGATCTCCAGCGTGGGCACGCGCGGGATGACGCGCAAAAACTGGCTGACCCAGCCAACGCTGTGGCGGCGAATCGCCAGAATCTGGCGGGCGGGCGCGTTGGCCATGTCGATCCATTCGCCCTGATGTTGCAGCCAGATGTGACCGCTGTTGGCCTGATAGTTGCCGTACAGCGCGCGCAGCAGCGTGGATTTGCCGCTGCCGGAGCGGCCATGCAGCACCACGCATTCGCCACCGCTGACGTCAAGATTGGCGTCCTGCAATACCGGCAGCGCGGCGCCGCTTTGGTTGTGCAGCACAAAGGTTTTGCTCAGATGCTCTACGCGCAATAAAGGTTGCATGTTAATTTCCTGATATTTGCTGTTTTCCACCACATTCGCCCCTTGTACAGCTCTCGACATTGCGCAATAAATTGCGCCGCTACGGTCTGTGCGGGCACCAGATTACGTGCCCACGAATCGCACGATTCGTAGCGGCGCGATTTATCGCGTTGTTTTGACGTTGCCCTACGCCAAAACCGATGAAACCAGCAGCTGCGTATACGGATGATGCGGATCGTCCAGCACCCGGTCGGTCAACCCGCTCTCCACCACGCGCCCCTGCTTCATCACCAGCAGGCGATGCGCCAGCAACCGCGCCACGCCGAGATCGTGCGTCACAATCACCACCGCCAGATTCAGCTCACGTACCAGCGTGCGCAGCAGATCCAGCAGACGCGCCTGCACCGACACATCCAGCCCGCCGGTTGGCTCATCCATAAACACCAGCGTTGGCTGCGTCACCAGGTTGCGTGCAATCTGTAAACGCTGCTGCATGCCGCCGGAAAAGGTGGTGGGCAGATCATCGATGCGATTGGCGGGGATCTCCACATCCTGCAGCCAGCGCATCGCCTCTTGACGAATATCACCGTAATGCCGCTGGCCCACCGCCATCAGCCGCTCGCCGATGTTGCCGCCCGCCGTGACTTGCGGACGCAAACCATCCAGCGGATGCTGATGCACCACGCCCCATTCGGTGCGCAGCAAGCGGCGGCGATCGCTCTCGCTCAGCTGATAGAGATCCTGCGCGCGATAAAGAATGTTGCCCTGCTGCGGCGCTAAGCGTGCCGACAGGCTGCGCAGCAAGGTGGTTTTGCCCGATCCGGATTCCCCAACAATGCCTAACACTTCGCCGGGATAGAGTTCAAAACTCACCTCTTCAAACCCTTTGCCGGGCGCGTAAAGGTGGGTGAGATGGTTGACCGCAAGCAGCGGCTGTTCACTGTGCATGCTGTTGTTCCTGCTGCTGGTGGCAAAAATCGGTATCGGAGCAGACAAACATGCGCGTACCGGCGTCATCCATCACCACCTCGTCGAGGTAGCTGTGGCGCGAACCGCACAGCGCGCAGGGTTCTTCCCACTGCTGCACGCTGAACGGGTGATCGTCGAAGTCGAGGCTTTCCACTTTGGTATACGGCGGCAGCGCATAGATGCGTTTCTCACGTCCGGCACCAAACAGCTGCAGCGCCGGCATCATGTGCATTTTGGGGTTGTCGAATTTGGGGATCGGCGACGGATCCATCACGTAGCGATCGTTGACCTTCACCGGATAGGCATAGGTGGTGGCGATATGGCCGTAGCGGGCGATATCTTCATACAGCTTCACCTGCATGATGCCGTACTCCTCCAGCGCGTGCATGGTGCGGGTTTCGGTCTCGCGCGGCTCGATAAAGCGCAGCGGCTCGGGGATCGGCACCTGGAAAATCAGGATTTGATCTTCTTCCAGCGGCGTTTCCGGAATGCGGTGGCGCGTCTGGATCAGCGTGGCATCACGGGTCGCTTCGGTGGTTGCCGCGCCGCTGACGCGCTGGAAGAAGCGACGAATGGATACCGCGTTGGTGGTGTCATCCGCGCCCTGATCGATCACCTTCAGCACATCGGCATCGCCAATAATACTGGCGGTGATCTGAATCCCGCCGGTGCCCCAACCGTAGGGCATCGGCATTTCGCGTCCGGCGAACGGCACCTGATAACCGGGAATCGCCACCGCCTTCAGAATGGCGCGGCGGATGGTGCGTTTGGTCTGCTCATCCAGATAACCGTTGTTGTAGCCGGTTAACTCACTCATGGTTATGCTCCTGATGCGGTTGGCGCAGTTGCTTCAGCAGCTCAAGCTCCGCCTGGAAATCGACGTAGTGCGGCAGTTTCAGATGCGAGACAAAGCCCGCCGCTTCGACGTTGTCGGCATGCGACAGCACAAACTCTTCGTCCTGCGCCGGGCCGGCAATACGTTCGTGGTACTCCGGCGCCTGCAACGCGCGATCCACCAGCGCCATCGCCATCGCTTTGCGCTCGGAACGGCCAAACACCAAACCGTAACCGCGCGTAAAGTGCGGCGCGCTGTCAGTTTCGGTGGTGAAGCCGTTCACCATCTCGCATTCGGTCAGCAGGATTTCGCCAATCTCAATCTCAAAGCCCAACTCTTCCGGGCAGATTGACACGCTGAGATAACCGGTACGAATTTCGCCGGCGAACGGATGATTACGGCCGTAGCCGCGCTGCGTCGAGTAGCCGAGCGCCAGCAGAAAACCTTCGTCGCCGCGCACCAGCTGTTGCAGCCGTGCGGCGCGCGTTGCCGGATAGCCTGGCGGTTCGCGCGTGATGTCGCACGGCTCGCTGCCGTCATCCTCTTCGCGTGCCGCCAAGCCTTCAGCCGTCATCATGCTGAACACGTGCGGACAACGTTGTGGCAGCGCCTGATCGTCACGCGGCGCGGCGGGCGTTTCGCCATTCGCCAGCAGCGTGAAATCGAGCAGGCGATGGCTGTAATCGTAGGTTGGGCCGAGCACCTGGCCGCCCGGCAAATCCTTGTAAACCGCTGAGATGCGGCGTTCGAGGCGCATCTCAGCGGTTGCCAGCGCCAGGCTATCGGCGAGGCGCGGCAGCGTGGTGCGATAGGCGCGTAGCAGGAAAATCGCTTCCACCAGATCGCCGCTCGCCTGTTTAATTGCTAAAGCCGCCAGCTGCGGATCGTAGATGCCGCCTTCGGTCATCACGCGATCGACCGCTAAACCCAACTGTTGCGCCACCTGATCGCAACCCAATTCGGCGACCTCGCGATCGCCACGACGCAGATCGGCCTGCAGCTGATGGGCGCTGGCTATCGCCTTTTCGCCCCCTTTGACCGCAACGTACATCAGCACACCTCCACGTCGGTGGTGCGTGGCAGCGCCATCATCGCTTCACCGCAGGTGAAAATCAGATCCACACCTTGTGGGAACGGATGTGGACGCTCGCGCAGATAGTGCAGAATCGCTTCCGGCAGCTGCGGCGCAACGGCGCGCGTTTCACGTAAGCCGGGACCGGAAAGACGCAGCGTTAAGCCACCGCTCAGTGACGGCACTTCCACAATCAGCGTGGTGCTTTTTTCCGGGGACATGTTGTCGCCAGAAGCAAACAGCGCCGGATCCGGATTGGCCGCCGCGTGCGTCAGCGCAAAGGGGGCATCGCGCTCATCGACAATCGGCACGCCGGTGTGGAAACGCAGGTTGCTGCGTACCACGTCATTATCGATGCGGCCATCGAGCCACAGCGCGCTCTCCTGATCGACCAGCGTCAGCAGCACCGCCGTGGCCGCCGGCGAGAGATCGCCCCAGCCCTGTTGCAGCGGCAGCGATACCATCACACCCGGCTCGCTCATCGCTTTCAGGATGCGGCGGAACGCACGTTGGGCATCGGCCACCGGATGGGTAAAACTTGCCAGTAAAGTCATTAGTTATCTCCGCGAACCAGCGTAAAGAAATCCACTTTGGAGCTGGCGATTTCACGCGCGCGCAGCTGTCGCTGCTCTTCACGCAGGGCCGCCAGCGGGGCAATCAATTTTTCCTGCAACAGCGCCTGGGTTTCCGGCTGTTGCAGCAGCGCATCAATCAGCGCGCAGCGTTCGGCGTGCGCTTTGTCGCGCCCCAGCACGTAGCTAAAGCCGAGCGTACCGTCGTGCAGTTTCACCACCGCACGCGTCACCGTGGCATCGCCCATCACAAAGCGCTTACCGCTGCCGCCCATGCGCGCCTGCAGGCGGGTTAAGCCGGTTTCTGCCGGACGGATGCGTTCAAAATCAGTATTGATACGTAACGGCTGCCAGTGCGCTTCAAGCTGGCGGGCTTCACTGTGCGCCAGCACCGAGAGCCAATGCTGGCGGGCGGTTTGCTGTGTCATTCGTGCTCCAGAGTCAGTTCAATCATGTCGCCACGCGTCAGGCTGACGGAGTATTCCGCTACCTGACCGTCGCTGTGTTTATTCAGGGTGCGCACACACAGCAGCGGCGACTGCAGCGCAATCTCCAGCTGCTTGCACTCTTTGGCTTGTGCACGACGCGTGCTGATGCGGGTTTGGCTGCGCGTCAGGCTCAGGCCAAGCTGCTGCTGCATAAAGTCGTGCAGTGAACCGCTGTGGAACTGTTGCAGCGCTGGCCACCAGCTGAGTTGCGCCAGGAAGTGGTTAATGACGCACACCGCCACGCCATTGACGCGGCGCAGCGTGCGCAAGTGGATAACGTTGTCGCCTTCGTTGACGCCCAGCGCGCTCGCCACATCGCTGCTCGCCGGACGCAGCACCGCCAGCAGACGCTCGCTGGTGGGATGGCTGCCCTGCTCCATCAGGTTCTGGCTGAAGCGCGCCTGCGCATGCAACGGATAATCGTACGGCCGCATCAGTACCAAAATGCCCACGCCATGACGCCGTTGCAGCAGGCCTTTATTGACCAGCTCATCCACCGCGCGCCGCAAAGTGTGGCGATTCACTGCGTAGTGATCGGCCAGCTGCTGTTCAGAAGGCAGATAATCGCCGCAGCGATAGCGCTCCTGCAGCGCCTGCTCCAGCTGGGCGGCAACGGCCTGATAAACAGTGGTCGGATGTCTGGATATCTCCATCACGCTCAATACCTCATTCGCATTGGTTGAGGAACGCAGCGGGCTTGCTGCGGGATGGCGATTACATTGCGCATGTCAGATGACAGCGCCGTGACGGCTCAATGACGGGCGGATGAATTTGTTTTAGGGCAGCAGAATTGCAGCGAAACGGAGGGTGTTTTTAATAAATTATTTTTAACTGTTCTGTTTGTGACTGCATTCAAAAAATTAACGCTAATTTACATCACGCTTTCAGCTCCCTTACAGAATACAGCCTGCGGATGTTCTGCTAGGTTAAAGGATGAACCCTTCTTGTCAGGCCAACTTTTAAAATGATTAACGCAATAAAACTATCGGATGGTTTTCGCCGCAACTTTGTGCGTGAAGTTATTTTGCCGCTGCTGGCAATTTTGCTTCTGACCTTTGTCGGCGCGGGCGTGGGTCTGTTCTGGGGCACAGCGTTAAGCAATAACGAAGCGCGCGATCAGCAACAGCGCATGATCCAGGCTTCGTTTACCCAGAGCCTGACGGAACATCTGCGCCAGCTGCGCAGCCTGACGCGCTGGTCTCCGCTGGCCGATCAGCTGGCGTCGTCGCATCCCGATCAACGCTGGCTGACGCAAAATGTCGGCGGCTGGCTCTATGACATGTTTGATCACCAGCTGGTGGTGCTGCTGGACCGCGACAACCAGCTGATCAACGTGTGGCGCAATGGCCAGCCGGTGCCGGACAAACGCATCGGACCTTATCTGCAGGACATGCTGAACAGTCCGCTGGTGCAAAACAGCGATGTGGTAGCCGGCCCCACCGATCACGCCGATTTCGTGCGCATCGGTCAACGCGCCGCCGCGCTGGCGGTGGGCGATATCAGCAGTACTAAACAGGCCGGGCGCTATCGTCTGGTGAGCATAAAGTTTCTCGACGATGGCTATCTGCGCAACCTCGCCGATCGCAGCCAGCTGCGTCAGTTGCATTTCAGCGACAGCGAGCCAGCGGGGAAAACCAAAGCGCGCTATCTGCTGAATTCACAACAGGGCGAACCGGTCGGTTATCTCAGCTGGAATCCCGATAAGCCCGGCGCGCAGATGTTACGCACCCTCGGCCCTTCTACCTTGCTGTCGGTGATCCTGATTACCGTGCTGTGTTTGGTGATGGTGCGCCGCATCTGGACCTCGTCACTCAAGCTGTCGCAGTCGCTGCTGAAACTCGGTGCCAGTGAAGCGCAGGCGCAGCATCTGGCATTTCATGATGTGTTAACCGGTTTGCCCAATCGTTCCCTGGTGGAAGATCGCTTAACTCAGGCGCTGGCGCTGGCCGGACGCCACGATCAGCGCGTGGCGCTGCTGCTGCTGGATCTTGATCGCTTCAAAAATATCAATGATACCTACGGCCATCACGCCGGCGATGAGTTGATTATTGAGGTGGCGCGCCGCCTCAATGAGATTGTGCGCACCAGCGACACCGTGGGCCGCATTGGCGGCGACGAGTTCATCATCGTGATGCCGGATGTGGAGAATATTGGTCAGGTGCAATCGCTGGCGCAACGCATTATCAGCCGCCTGAGCGAGCCGTATCAGCTGGTGGGCAGCGAACTGTGGGTAGGCGTCAGCATCGGTCTGGCGCTGGCGCCAAAAGACGGCATTGATCGGCTGGAGCTGATGCGCAAAGCGGATATCGCCCTTTATGATGCCAAAAACCACGGACGCGGCCAGTATCGCCAGTTCGAAAAAGTGATGGATGAATCGCTGCGCACCCGTCAGCAGATGGCGGCGGATTTGCGTCAGGCGCTGGTGAAGTTTAGTGGATTAGCGGTGTGGTATCAGCCGCTAATGGATATCAGCGGCCAGCAGGTGGTGGGTCTGGAAGCGCTGTTGCGCTGGCATCACGCCATGCGCGGCGACGTTGCACCGGGTGATTTCATCGCCATCGCCGAAGAGACCGGCATGATCATCCCGCTCGGCGAATGGGTGCTGCGCGAAGCCTGTAAAACGTCGCTCAAGCTGCCGGATATTGTGGTGGCGGTGAACGTCTCGCCGGTGCAGTTCCGCGCGGTGAATTTTGTTGAGCGCATCATCCATATCGTGCAGGAAGAAGGTGCCGATCCGGAGCGCATGGAGCTGGAGATCACCGAAGGCGTGCTGATCGAAGATGAACACGAGGCGCGCAACAGCATCATTGCACTGCGCGAAGCCGGCTTCCGGATTGCGCTGGATGATTTTGGTACCGGCTATTCAAGCCTTAATTACCTCAGTAGCTTCCCGGTGGACAAAATCAAGATTGACCGTTCGTTTACTCAGTCGCTGGGCGTGGCGCAGAACTCTACTGCGATTGTGGAATCGGTGGTGCGGCTGGGTCACGCGATGGGCTTAACGGTGACCGCTGAAGGCGTGGAAACCGAAGGCCAGAAAAACGCGCTGGCCGATGCAGGCTGTAATCAGCTGCAAGGCTATTTGTTTAGCCACGCGGTGCCGCTGGATGACATTTTAACTATGTTGCCGCCCGCTTCCCGCCCTTAACGCCCTCGCGCGGCGGCCGCCGACTGCCGCGCTTTTCTCGCTAACGCATTGAAAAGCCACATGCGCATCGGGACCATTCTCGTACCCTGATTAACGCGTTTAACCCACTCTGTCGTCTGTGCGCCTGCCAAGCAGGCGTCAATCCCTTCTTTTACTCTGTTAAGGAACCACAGATGAAAACACGCTATCCGGATTACACCCTCGACACCGACCGCGCGTCGCGTGAAAACGGTTCAACCGCCTATATCGCGCTCGATAATTCAACTTATGTGATTGAGCAAACCGCCACCAAATCCCTGAGCAGTTTTCCCGAAAGCCTTGTCAGTGACACACCGGTAAGCTACGCGCACCCGCCTTCGTCTTACGCTTATGGCGTAAAAGCCGTCACCCCGGTTATTCGCTATGCCTGGGATGACGTTGGACAGGAGCAAGGCGTGCGTGCCAGCGGCAACCGCACCGATGATGCCGCTCCGACCCTGCGCGGCACCGGCCCGGCGAACACTTACATGGACATTATGTTCACCAACGGCAGCGTAACCCGCTACAACGGCATCACCACCGACGCTGACGGTAACTGGAGCTGGACGCCACGCGCCGATTTGGCCGACGGTACCTGGACGTTTACCGTCCAGGCCGACGGCCAGGAGACGTGGAGCAATGCGTTCAAGCTGGTCATCGACACCCCGGCGGCACCGGACGCGCTGATCACCCACATCTACGATAACGTGGGCAGCGAGCAAGGCGAACGTTTCAGCGGCAGCATTACCGATGATGCGATGCCGACCCTGCACGGCACCGGACCGGCTAACACGCTGATTGATATCCTGTATACCGATGGCGGCAGGGTGCGCACCAACAGCACCTTCACCGACAACGAGGGCAACTGGAGCTGGACGCCCTGGCAGAATCTGAATGACGGCTACTGGACATTCCAGGTGCAGGTTGAGGGCGCACCGAGCTGGAGCCAGAGCTTCGCGATCACCATTGATACGCCAGAAGGCCGTATGGCGATGCGCGACGCTGAGATCTCCCATATTACGGATAATGTCGGCAGCGATCAGGGTGACCGTTACAGCGGCAGCATCACTGACGACGCGTTGCCAACCCTGCACGGCACCGGTCCAGCCAATAAGCTGATCGATATTTTATATACCGACGGCGGCAGGGTGCGCACCAACAGCACCTTCACCGACAACGAGGGCAACTGGAGCTGGACGCCCTGGCAGAATCTGAATGACGGCTACTGGACATTCCAGGTGCAGGTTGAGGGCGCACCAAGCTGGAGCCAGAGCTTCGCGATCACCATTGATACGCCAGAAGGCCGTATGGCGATGCGCGACGCTGAGATCTCCCATATTACGGATAACGTCGGCAGCGATCAGGGTGACCTTTACAGCGGCAGCATCACTGACGACGCGTTGCCAACCCTGCATGGCACCGGTCCGGCTAATACGTTGATCGATATTTTGTATACCGATGGCGGCAGGGTGCGCACCAACAGCACCTTCACTGACAACGAGGGCAACTGGAGCTGGACGCCCTGGCAGAATCTGAATGACGGCTACTGGACATTCCAGGTGCAGGTTGAAGGCGCACCAAGCTGGAGCCAGAGCTTCGCGATCACCATTGATACCTCAGCAAATACAGCAAGCGGTGATGACGCGTTTGACAACGCGTTAACGTCACTGAGTTTTGGCGATCTTTTGTCCGTTGTTGATAGTGACGTATTGATTGATAACGGTAAAACGCAGTACATGCTGGACAGCGACGCCAACAACGTGGTGAAGCTGGAGGATATTCTGTCCGGCAACGATATTGACGGCTGGCAACAGCAGCAAGGCACCCTCACCGTTGCTGGCATTCAATACGATGTTTATCAGTACACGGATGAGACCGAATTACTGGTGCAACACGCCGTTTAAACGGCATTAAGTGAGAGCCGTATTAACCAAGCCATGCCGTCTTTGCTGCATGGCTTTTTTGTTTTTGGCCAGCGTTAAATTAGGTGCGCGTGAGTAGAGTTTAATATCGATCAGTTAAACGCCGTATTAAATCACCGTACCTTCCGTAGCGGCGCGATTTATCGCGCAATGAATTGCGTAATGTCGATCAGTTGAGCGCCGTAGCAAATCACCGCACCTTCCGTAGCGGCGCGATTCATCGCGCAATGAATTGCGCCGCTACAATGTGTGCGCTCGGAAATTAGGGTTTTCATGTCTTAACTGACGAGCATTAGCATAAATAGGGTTACCTGACATACGCTGGAGAAAAGCGTCTTAACAATAGGTTCATTTTAAAAAGATTGGAATAGGGTTCGGCATAACGAACCTCGAATCTGACATTGCGCGCTGAATAAAAGATGCTTGGGGTAAAACAGGGAGGCGCAATGAAAGGACGCAAGAACATTCGGTTATTGAATTATGATTACACCGCTTCGGGCGCGTATTTTATTACGCTGGTTACGCGTTTGCGTGCGCCACTCTTTGGCCATATCGATCATCATCTCTTTTTTCCCTCCCCGATGGGCCACACCGCCAAACAAGCCTGGCTGGCGCTGCCCACACGTATAGCGGGTTTAACATTGGATAGTTTTGTCGTCATGCCCAATCACCTGCATGGCATCATCTGGTTAACCGGGGATAACACCGTTTCATTGTCAACCATTATTGCCCTCTATAAAGCGGGCATGAGCCGGATGTGGCAGCAATCACTTTGGCAACGTAACTTTTATGAACGGGTTATTCGGGATGAGCGGGAACTGTTTTTCGCCCGACAATATATTGAGCAAAACCCTTTGCGTTGGACGTTGGACCGTTATTACTGAACCAACAAACCACGCCCGCCGTTATGCGGCTGAACATTATCACCATACACACCATCCGCACGTCACCGTTGCGGCGCGATTTATCGCGCGTGCCGACGGTGGCACCGTGCCCTCATCCGGCATTGCGCAATAAATTGCGCCGCTACATTGCCCGGCAGCCTTCATCGCCACGCAAACAATCCGCACATCTCCGTTGCGGCGCGATTTATCGCGCATGCTGACAGCGGCACCGTGCCCCCATCCGGCATTTCGCAATAAATTGCGCCGCTACAGGGGCAGCAGCCATCATCGCCACGCAAACAATCCGCACATCTCCGTAGCGGCGCGATTTATCGCGCGTGCCGACGGTGGCACCGTGCCCTCATCCGGCATTGCGCAATAAATTGCGCCGCTACATTGCCCGGCAGCCATCATCACAACGCAAACAATCCGCACATCTCCGTAGCGGCGCGATTTATCGCGCGTGCAGACCGCGGCACCGCGCCCTCATCCGGCATTGCGCAATAAATTGCGCCGCTACAGGGGCAGCAGCCATCATCGCGATGCAAACAATCCGCACGTCACCGTTGCGGCGCGATTTATCGCGCATGCTGACAGCGGCACCGTGCCCCCATCCGGCATTGCGCAATAAATTGCGCCGCTACAGGGGCAGCAGCCATCATCACAACGCAAACAACCCGCACATCTCCGTTGCGGCGCGATTTATCGCGCGTGCCGACGGTGGCACCGTGCCCTCATCCGGCATTGCGCAATAAATTGCGCCGCTACAGGGGCAGCAGCCATCATCACAACGCAAACAATCCGCACGTCACCGTTGCGGCGCGATTTATCGCGCATGCTGACAGCGGCACCGTGCCCTCATCCGGCATTGCGCAATAAATTGCGCCGCTACATTACGCAGCAGAACGTTATCATCACACACACCATCCGCACCTCACCGTTGCGGCGCGATTTATCGCGCGTGCAGACCGCGGCACCGCGCCCTCATCCGGCATTGCGCAATAAATTGCGCCGCTACGCTCCACCAGGAATTTTCCTTCTTTGCAGACGGTTCTTGATACGAGTCCGTAACGCGCTGCTCTAACATTCCCGCCGCTGTGCGATGTCGTGTAAACCGCGTCGCACTTACATTGACAACACATTATGGACGATTCTTATGATTGATTTATTTGCCCGCAGCCAGACCCTTTACTTTGAAAGCGCCGACGGCAAGCTGGTGTTTGGTAACAATGAGAAGCTGGAGCCCGGTGGCTTTATTGAGCTGGTCATCGGCACCGACACCTTCCGCGTCCCCGTAGACGACAAAGGCTTTTACCGCTGGGAAGCGCCTTCCGCCTACGCCGACGGCCACTACAGCTTCTCAATCCGCCACTTTGATAACGCCGGCAACCGCAACCCGCCGACGCTCGGCACCGTGATTGTTGACACCAGCGCCCCCGCCGCCCCTGAACTGCTTAACCTCTACGACGACCAGGGCGACAAAACCGGCAGCTTTGACGCCGGCAAGGCCACCGACGACAAACGCCCGACGCTGACCGGCATCGCGCAGAAAGGCAGCACCGTTTACCTGCTCAACGACAAAAATGAAAAAATCGGCAGCGCGGTGGCGGACAAGGTCACCGGCAAGTGGGTGATGGAGCCGGCGCAGGACTTGAAAGACGGCAGCAACAGCCTGCGCCTGATGGCCGAAGAGACCTTTGGTAAACAGCTGCGCGCCGGCACGCCGTCTGCGCCGTTTAACATCATTACCGGCAACGGCAGCACGCAGGTTGAACACACCGGTGACGCGGCCGCCGCGCCGGTCAGCGAGGCCGCACCGGCCGCCATCGAACCGCTGGCCCGCAGCAAGACCCTCTACTTTGAAAGCGCCGACGGCAAACTGGTGTTTGTCAACAAAGAGAAGCTGGAGCCCGGCGGCTTTATTGAGCTGGTCATCGGCACCGACACCTTCCGCGTCCCGGTAAACGATGAAGGCTTTTACCGCTGGGAAGCGCCGACGCCCTACGCCGACGGCGAGTACAGCTTCTCCATCCGCCACTTTGACAACGCCGGCAACCGCAACCCGCCGACGCTTGGCACCATGATTGTGGATACCACCGCGCCGGACGCGCCGGAGCTGATTAACCTTTACGACGACCTGGGCGCCGTGACCGGCAGCTTTGACGCCGGCAAGGCCACCGACGACAAACGCCCGACGCTGACCGGCATCGCGCAGAAAGGCAGCACCGTTTACCTGCTCAACGACAAAAATGAAAAAATCGGCAGTGCGGTGGCGGACAAGGTCACCGGCAAGTGGGTGATGGCGCCATCGCAGGACTTAAAAGACGGCATTAACAGCCTGCGCCTGATGGCCGAAGAGACCTTTGGTAAGCAACTGCGCGCCGGCGCGCCTTCGGCGGCGTTTGACATCGTGATTGCCGGCGACAACATCACGGTTACCATTACCGATGCGTTTGACGACGCGGGCAGCTTCACCGGCGCGCTCGGCAACGGCGCGCTCACCGACGACGCCACGCCGACCCTGCGCGGCGAGGTCTCCGCCGCTAACGCCGTTATCGTCTATTATCGCCTCGCCGGCAGCCCGACCTGGGCCGGCAGCGCCACCGCCACCCTCAGCGGCGACACCTGGAGCTGGACGCCGGGCAGCAACCTGCCGGCCGGCCGCTATGAATTCCAGGCCAGCACCGGCGACGTCGCCTCGGCGCTGTTTGAGCTGGAGATCGTCAGCCCGTCCGATATTGCCCTGCGCACCCGCTTTGAAACGGTTATCGACGACTTCGGCGATGCCACCGGCCTGCTGGAAAGCGGCGCCATCACCGACGACGCCACGCCCACCTTCCAGGGCCGGGCGGAAGCCAACAGCCAGGTGGTGATCCGCTATACGCTGGCGGGCGGCGCTGCTGCCTCCGTCACCGTTGACGCCGACAGCACCGGCCGCTGGAGCTGGACGCCGGGCACCGGGCTGGCCGCCGGCCAGTGGTCGTTCGACGTCAAATCTCTGGGGCAGACGCACTGGAACGACAGTTTCGATCTGATCATTGTTTCTGAAAGCGACGGCGGCTTTGCGCCCGTCATCGATTACGCGGTGGATGATTTCGGTCCCGTGACCGGCAACCTCGGCAGCGGCGGCAGGACCGACGACAGCACGCCAGCGCTGCACGGTCGCGCCGAAGCCAACAGCCTGGTGATCCTGCGCTACACCCTGGGCGACGGCCGCTATGACAGCGCCAGCATAAAAGCAGATGCAGGCGGCAACTGGTCGTGGACGCCGCCGGAGCTGGCCAGCGGCAGCTGAACCTTCGAGGTGAAGAAGAGCGGTCAGATGGACTGGAGCAGCTTTACGCTCACCATCGATCCCAATGCCGATCGCAACGCCAGCATCGACAGCGCGCTGGACAACGCGGGCCCGGTGACCGGCAGCCTGAGCAGCGGCGCGTCCACCGATGACACCACACCAACCCTGCGCGGGACCGGCCCGGCCAGCAGCGTTATCACCCTGCGCTATAAAATGGACGGCGGCAGCTACGCCTCCACCACGGTAAGCGTGGACAACGCAGGCAACTGGTCGTGGACGCCGTCCGCGCTGGTGAAAGGCAGCTGGACCTTTGAGGTGCAGAAGGCCGGCCAGAGCGACTGGAGCAGCTTCCGGCTGACCATCGATCCGGACCTCGATCGCTACCCGACCATTGACAGCGCGCTGGATAACGCGGGCCCGGTAACCGGCAGCCTGAGCAGCGGCGCGTCCACCGACGACACCACGCCGACCCTGCGCGGTACCGGCCCGGCAAACAGCGTTATCACCCTGCGCTACAAGCTCGGTAACGGTGGCTACACCCTCGACAGCGCGAGCGTGGATGCAGACGGCAACTGGTCGTGGACGCCAAATACGCTGGCAAAAGGCAGCTGGACCTTTGAGGTACAGAAGGACGGCCAGAGCGGCTGGAGCAGCTTTAAGCTGACCATCGATCCGGCGCTGGACCTGAAGCCAACCATTGACAGCGCCTGGGACGACTTTGGCGCGGTAACCGGCAGCCTGACAAGCGGTGACACCACCGATGACAACACGCCAACCCTGCGCGGTACCGGCGTGGCCGGCACCATCATCCTCTTCCAGAACGGCCTGGCGGGCAGCTCCTGGAATGATGTGGGCAGCACCGTCGTTAAAGCGGACGGCACCTGGGAGTGGACCTCACCGGTACTGAGCAAAAACGGCACCTGGGAGTTTCACGCGAAGGCGCAAAACGGCGACGTTATCAGCGGCTGGACCGGGAAATTTATTCTGAAGTACGTTGCTGCCGCCGGACCGGTGATTACCGATGCGCTGGACAACGTCGGCCCGGTAACCGGCAGCCTGAGCAGCGGCGCGTCCACCGATGACAGCACGCCAACCCTGCGCGGCACCGGCCCGGCCAACAGCACCATTACGCTGCGCTACAAGCTGGGCAGCGGCAGCTACGCCTCCACCACGGTGAGCGTGGATAACGCAGGCAACTGGTCGTGGACGCCGTCCGCGCTGGCCAACGGCAGCTGGACCTTTGAGGTGCAGAACGCCGGCCAGAGCGGCTGGAACAGCTTCCAGCTGACCATCGATCCGGACCTCGATCGTTACCCTACCATTGACAGCGCGCTGGATAACGTCGGCCCGGAGACCGGCAGCCTGAGCAGCGGCGCGACCACCGATGACACCACGCCAACCCTGCGCGGCAGCGGCCCGGCCAACAGCGTTATCACCCTGCGCTACAAGCTTGGCAGCGGCAATTACGCCAGCACCACGGTAAGCGTGGACGGCAACGGCAAGTGGACGTGGACGCCGTCCGCGCTGGCCAACGGCAGCTGGACCTTTGAGGTGCAGAAAGCTGGCCAGAGCGGCTGGAGCAGCTTCCAGCTGACCATCGATCCCACCGTGGACCGCGATGCCGTGATCAACAGCGCCTGGGATGACTTTGGCGCCGTGACCGGCACCATTGCCAACGGCGGGACCACCGACGACAGCACGCCAACGCTGCGCGGCACCGGCCCGGCCAACAGCAGCATCGCACTGAAGTACAGCAACGGCGACCGCAGCGGCGGCATCATGGTTAAAGTGGACGCCAGCGGGAACTGGACGTGGACCGCGCCAGATCTGGAGGACGGACACTGGACCTTTGAGGTGAAGAAGGACGGCCAGGAAAGCGCGAGCCGCTACGAGCTGACCATTGATTCCAACGCGGACCGCAACGCCAGCATCGACAGCGCGTTCGACAACGCGGGTCCGGTGACCGGCAGCCTGAGCAGCGGCGCGTCCACCGACGACACCACGCCGACCCTGCGCGGCAGCGGCCCGTCCAACGGCACCATCACGCTGCGCTACAAGCTCGGCACCGGCAGCTACGCCTCCACCACGGTGAGCGTGGACAACACAGGCAACTGGTCGTGGACGCCGTCCGGGCTGGCGAAAGGCAGCTGGACCTTTGAGGTGCAGAAGGCCGGCCAGAACGGCTGGAGCAGCTTCCAGCTGACCATCGATCCGGACCTCGATCGCTACCCGACCATCGACAGCGCGCTCGACAACGTGGGTCCGGTAACCGGCAGCCTGAGCAGCGGCGCGACCACCGACGACACCACGCCGACCCTGCGCGGTACCGGCCCGGCCAACAGCGTTATCACCCTGCGCTACAAGCTCGGCAACGGTGGCTACACCATCGACAGCGCGAGCGTGGATGCCAGCGGCAACTGGTCATGGACACCAAATACGCTGGCGAAAGGCAGCTGGACCTTTGAGGTGCAGAAGGACGGCCAGAGCGGCTGGAGCAGCTTTAAGCTGACCATCGATCCTAACCTGGATCGCAATGCCACCATCGACAGCGCGTTCGACAACGTCGGCCCGGTGACCGGCAGCCTGAGCAGCGGCAGCAGCACCGATGATACCACGCCTACCCTGCGCGGCAGCGGCCCGGCCAGCGGCACCATTACGCTGCGCTATAAATTGGACGGCGGCAGCTATGCCTCTACCACGGTGAGCGTGGACGTAAACGGCACCTGGTCGTGGACGCCAAATACGCTGGCGAAAGGCAACTGGACCTTTGAGGTGCAGAAGAGCGGCCAGAGCGGCTGGAGCAGCTTCCAGCTGACCATCGATCCGACCGTGGACCGCGATGCCGTGATTAACAGCGCCTGGGATGACTTCGGCGCCGTGACCGGCACCATTGCCAACGGCGGGATCACCGACGACAGCACCCCGACGCTGCGCGGCACCGGCCCGGCCAACAGCACCATCACGCTGCGCTACAAGCTCGGCACCGGCAGCTACGCCTCTACCACGGTGAGCGTGGACAACGCGGGCAACTGGTCGTGGACGCCGTCCGCGCTGGCAAAAGGCAGCTGGACCTTTGAGGTGCAGAAGGCCGGCCAGAACGGCTGGAGCAGCTTCCAGCTGACCATCGATCCGACCCTGGACCGCAACGCGACCATTGACAGCGCCTATGATGATTTTGGTGCCGTCAAAGGCGTTATTTCCAACGGCGGCGTCACCGATGACGCCACGCCGACCCTGAGCGGTACCGGCCCGGCCAACAGCGTCATCACCCTGCGCTATAAGCTCGGCAGCGGTGGCTACAACACCGACAGCGTGAGCGTGGACGCCAGCGGCAACTGGACGTGGACGCCGAATGCGCTGGCCAGCGGCAGCTGGACCTTTGAGGTGCAGAAGGCCGGCCAGAACGGCTGGAGCAGCTTCCAGCTGACCATCGATCCGGACCTCGATCGCTACCCGACCATCGACAGCGCGCTGGATAACGTGGGCCCGGTGACCGGCAGCCTGAGCAGCGGCAGCAGCACCGACGACAGCACGCCAACCCTGCGCGGCAGCGGCCCGGCCAACAGCGTTATCACCCTGCGCTATAAAATGGACGGCGGCAGCTACGCCAGCACCACGGTAAGCGTGGACGGCAACGGCAAATGGACGTGGACGCCGTCCGCACTGGGCAACGGCAGCTGGACCTTTGAGGTGCAGAAGGCCGGCCAGAGCGGCTGGAGCAGCTTCCAGCTGACCATCGATCCCACCGTGGACCGCGATGCCGTGATCACCAGCGCCTGGGATGACTTCGGCGCCGTGACCGGCACCATTGCCAACGGCGGGACCACCGACGACAGCACCCCGACGCTGCGCGGCACCGGCCCGGCCAACAGCAGCATCACGCTGAAGTACAGCAACGGCGACCGCAGCGGCGGCATCATTATTAAAGTGGATGCCAGCGGTAACTGGACGTGGACCGCGCCAGATCTGCAGGACGGACACTGGACCTTTGAGGTGAAGAAGGACGGCCAGGAAAACTGGAGCCGCTACGAGCTGACCATTGATTCCAACGCGGATCGCAACGCCAGCATCGACAGCGCGTTCGACAACGCGGGTCCGGTGACCGGCAGCCTGAGCAGCGGCGCGTCCACCGACGACACCACGCCAACCCTGCGCGGCAGCGGCCCAGCCAACGGCACCATTACGCTGCGCTACAAAATGGACGGCGGCAGCTACGCCTCCACCACGGTGAGCGTGGACAACGCAGGCAACTGGTCGTGGACGCCGTCCGGGCTGGCGAAAGGCAGCTGGACCTTTGAGGTGCAGAAGGCCGGCCAGAACGGCTGGAGCAGCTTCCAGCTGACCATCGATCCGGCGCTGGATATGCAGCCCACCATCGACGATGCCTGGGACAATTTTGGCGCGGTGACCGGCAGCCTGAAGAACGGTGACACCACCGACGACAGCACGCCGACCCTGCGTGGCAAAGGCGTGGCTGGCACCATCATCCACATTCAGAGCAGCCCGCCGGGCGTGCCGTGGGAGGCCGTGGGCAGCACCGTGGTGAGAGCCGACGGCACCTGGGAGTGGACCTCACCAGCGCTGGGTGGCAGCAACACCTGGGACTTCCGGGCCCAGGCGCAGACCGGCGATCACTTCAGCGCGTGGAGCAACAAGTTCGTGGTGAAATACGTTGCGGCAGCGCCTGACAAGCCGGTCATCGTCGATGCGTTTGACGACGTCGGTCCGGTGACGGGCAGCGTGAAGAGCGAGGGCTACACCGATGACAGCACGCCAACCCTGCGCGGCAAAGGCGTGGCGGGCAGCATCATTCACTTCCAGAACGGCCCGTGGGATAAGCCGTGGGTGAACGTGGGCAGCACGGTGGTGAAAGCGGACGGCACCTGGGAGTGGACGTCGCCGGCGCTGGACCACAGCGACAACTGGCACTTCCGCGCGTACGTAGAGAACAGCAACGGCCAAAGCGACTGGTCAGACAGCTTTATTCTGAACTACACCGATCCGACGCCGATCATTGTTGACGCGTTTGATGATTTTGGTGCCCAGACCGGCAGCCTGCAGAACGGTGATACCACCGACGACAGCACGCCGACCCTGCGCGGCAAAGGCGTGGCCGGCACCATCATCCATATTCAGAGCAGCCCGCCGGGCGTGCCGTGGGAGCCAGTAGGCAGCACCGTGGTGAAAGCCGACGGCACCTGGGAGTGGACTTCACCGGCGCTGAAAAACAGCAACACCTGGGACTTCCAGGCCCAGGCGCAGAACGGCGATCACTACAGCGCGTGGAGCAACAAGTTTGTGGTGAAATACGTTGCGGCGGCGCCTGACAAGCCGGTCATCGTCGATGCGTTTGACGACGTCGGTCCGGTGACCGGCAGCGTCAAGAGCGAGGGCTACACCGATGACAGCACGCCAACCCTGCGCGGGCGCGGCGTGGCGGGCAGCATCATTCACTTCCAGAATGGCCCGTGGAATCAGGCGTGGGTGAACGTGGGCAGCACGGTGGTGAACGGCGACGGCAGCTGGGAGTGGACGTCGCCGGCGCTGGATCACAGCGATAACTGGCACTTCCGCGCCTGTGCAGAGAACAGCAGCGGCAAAAGCGCCTGGTCAGACAGCTTTATTCTGAATTACACCGATCCGGCGCCGACCATTACCGACGCGTTTGACGATTTCGGTGCCGAGACCGGCAGCCTCGCCAGCGGTGATACTACCGATGACAACACGCCAACCCTGCGCGGCACCGCGCCGGCAGACAGCGTGGTGATGATCCGTGCACAGCATGCTTCGGGTGAAAAAACCTACAGCGTGAAGGCGGGTGCGGATGGTAAGTGGAGCTGGACGCCTAACACGGCGCTGGCGAAAGGAGACTGGGATTTCCAGGTTAGAACAACCGAGTCAGTAAGTTGGGGAGAGAGGTTTGAGCTTAAATTGAACAATCGTCCTAGTTCACATTTTATGATGGATTTCGAAAAATATAGTGATGGTACTCCTGGCAATCAATACTTTTATTTTGATGAGGGAAGAAGAGGATATTTTTTAACTAATGGTAACGCTGGAGGAAAGTGGGTTTCCATTGTTAAAACACCAGCTGATGCTCCCGATGCATTCGGCGAAAAGAGCTATTGGCTTGCACAACAGACAGAGGTTTTTATTAGTGTAAGCAGCATAGTCAAACCAAAGCCGGCTTTTACAGATGCTGGATTTCAAATCTGGAACAGGAATAATTTTGATGTCACTTTCAAATTTGTAATTTACTTTTCTCTTATTGAACAACTAAAAGATTTAGAGATGACTATCAAAGCAGGAGATACTCTAAATATTGTAGGTAAAGATTATTGTAAGGATATAGGAAGTGATATATTTGATTACCTTTATGTGAATTTTTATTCCGGTACATCTGGTATTTACATTGATAATGCATATGTCAATATGCCGGATGATGGAAATATTACTTTCAATATCGATGAAAACCTAAACATAGTCCATTTCCTTGATGGCATCGACGAATTAACCGATCACGCTATCACCGGCAGTGAAACCCAGGTGGATACCCTGCAGTTAACCGGTAAAGATCAGCTGCTCGATTTATCTCAGCATAAAGTAGAGATTCAATCGGTGGAGATCTTTGATATTCGCGGCAGCGGGGATAATACGCTGAAAATCGATCTGGATGCGCTGCTGCATTACGGCGAAAAAGATCTGTTTATCGAAGACGGTAAAACCCAGCTGATGGTAAACGGCGATGCCGGCGATGTGGTGCAGCTGAAAGATATTTTGCCGGAAGGCAGCGATATCAGCGAGTGGCAGCATCAGCAAGGCACCGTGACGGTTGCGGGCGTGGAGTATGAGGTGTACAGCCACGGCGATGACGCGGAACTGCTGGTGCAGCAGGGGGTGAAAACCGAGCTGATTTAACGGTTAGATCCTTCTAAATCTGTCTGGAAAGCCACCGAAATTCGGTGGCTTTTTTTTGTTGTTTACCAACTCAGAACCTTCGGGCATCGCGCTCAAGCTGGCATTGCGCACCGGCTGGCATTGCGCGATAAATCGCGCCGCTACGTTGCGCGGCGGTCACCGCACACCGCATCCGCCGCGACGGCCGCGGCAGCGATCCCCTCTTCATCCGGCATCATCCCATTGCCTGCGTCATCAACCCATAAGCCTGCATCGCGCCGGGCTGCGGCATCCACGGCGTGCCGCGCACCATGATGGTGGGCGCATCCACCTGCTCCAGACCCAGGGTTTTCAGCCATTGCGCCAGCGGTAACGCGGCGTCGGTATCGATACGCACAAACTCGCCGCGCAGCGTCTGCATCAGGGCGGCAATCAAGGTTTGCGCGCTCGCCTGATTCAGCGCAATCACCGGGCCAATCGACCAGCCGTGACCAAACCGGCGCAGGCTGGCGAAGCCCTGCACGCGCTGCTGCGCATCCAGCAATATCCGGGTTTGTGCAGCGGCAATCAGGTGGGTGATTAACGCGGGGCGCCATAGGCCGTGCGCCTGGTGATCAAAGGCGATTAACGGTTGTGCCTCTGCGGGCAGCGCGTGACGCAGCGTGAAACCGGCTGGCACCGTTAACGCCGGCACCGCCGCCAGCGCGCGCGTTTGATGCTGCAGGATCTGGCCCGTTACCGCAAAGCCAAGTTTTTGATACAGCGGTTTGCCGCTCTCGGTGGCGTGCAGCCGCAGCCGGTAATCAGGGAATTGTTCCAGCAGCGCCAGCATCAACTGTTTGCCGATGCCCTGCCCTTGCCAGCGTGGGCTGACGATGACGAGTCCGATGGTGGCCGCCTGCTCGCCCCAGCGAAACCCTAGCGCGCTGCCGGCGTAGTCGCCCTGATGCTCAGCCACCGTGCCTGCGCCGAACGTCAGCGCCTGCTGCCAGTCTTCGCGGCGATGCGGCCAGTGCAGTTGCTGCGTAAGGGCAACGCCGGAATCAATGTCGCGTGGCGTCATAGCGCGTAGCCTGATCATGTTTGCTCCTGATGTGCGGGAAATGCCCTTGTCTTTAGCACATTTCAGGGCGGGGATGAAAGCGGGAACGCGGTTGCGAGGCGGTGCGGCCGGGTTGCGCCGCACCGTACTGGCTTAGATCTGGAAGTCGATGGCCGGTTCGTTTTCGGTTTCGTAGGAGAGCGCCTGACGCTTGATCTCCTCCAGCGACAGGTTGGCATTACAGAGTTCGAGGAACTGCCAAACGTAATTGCGTTGCAGCTGGCCGCGCTTCAGGCCGAGCCACACGGTATTGGCATCGAACAGATGATGGGTATCGATTTTTACCAGATCTTCGCCTTCGTAAATATCGCACGCCTGGTCGGCGAGAATCCCCACGCCAAGACCGAGTTCCACGTAGGTTTTCACCACGTCAGAATCCTGCGCGCTGAGCACGATATCCGGACGCAGACCAGCGGCCTGGAATGCACGATCTACCCGAGAACGGCCGGTAATGCCCTGACGATAAGTGATTAACGGATAACGGCTCAGGCTGGCGAGCGTAATGGGCTGCTGCTGTAGCAGTTCATGACCGTGCGGTACCAGCAGCGAGTGATGCCAGCTGAACCACGGGAAGGCCGCGAGACTACTGTTGTTCACTAGCTGCTCGGAGGCGATACCGATATCGGCTTCACCGGCCAGCAGCATGGCGACGATCTCCTGCGGCGATCCCTGATTGAGCTCAAGGCGCACGTTGGGATAGAGCTGGCGAAACGCTTTGATCACGCGCGGCAGGCTGTAACGCGCCTGAGTGTGCGTGGTGGCGATGGTCAGCACGCCGCTGGTTTCATTGGTAAACACATCCGCTAAGCGGCGTACTTTGCCCGCTTCATCAAGGATGCGCTCAGCAATGGTCAACAGCGCCTTGCCCGGTTCGGTCATGCCTAACAGTCGCTTGCCACGACGAATAAAGATTTCTACGCCCAGTTCATCTTCCAGATCGCGAATATGGCGGCTGACTCCGGATTGGGAGGTAAACAGCGTATTCGCCACTTCGGTCAGGTTGAACTCGCAACGGGCCGCTTCACGTATAATTTTAAGTTGCTGGAAATTCACACCCTTTTCTCCTGATTCCTGCCCCTGTTTCGTCCATGTTATGAAGTTGGTGTCATCGCAACAAATAATAAAAAACGGTGTGTTATGCGGAATAGTAATAAGGAGTCGTTTGAAGGACGCCCTCACCCCCGCCCTCTCCCGCAAGCGGGCGAGGGAGCTGATCGAGCGGTTGGTTGGTGAGGTGATCATTGTGGCTAAAAATGGGCTAATGCCGATCAGTTAAGCGCCGTACCAAATCACCGCACCTTCCGTAGCGGCGCGATTTATCGCGCAATGAATTGCGCCGCTACAATGTGTGCGCTCGGTAATGACGGGTTTTCATGTCTTAACTGACGAGCGTTAGGCTAAATATGGGGCGGGATCGGTCCCCTCTCCCATTGATGGGAGAGGGTTAGGGTGAGGGAAAAAGTGCGCTTAACTCATCCCACCAGCATCAATTCGCGGTCCTCTACCGCTGGCTTATTCAGCAGCGACAGCAAAATATTCTTCACGGCCTGCGCCGATGGCGACAGCGGCAGACGCGCCGAGATGTTCAGCGACAGCGGCAGATTGAGTGACGGACTGTTAATGCGCGCCATCCACGCATGGGTTGAGCTCACCAGCGCCCGCGCTGCAGATTCTGGCAGCACCGTCACGCCCATGCCGCTGGACACCGCCGCCGTCAGCGTCGAAATGGATTCGATTTCGCCAATGATGCGCGCGCTCAGACGGCGCAGCGAGAACGCTTCATCGACACGTTTACGCACCGCGCTGTAATCGCGTGGCAGGAACAGGCTCATCTGCGCCACATCGGCCAGATCGACCGTCGCACCCGGGCATGCCGTTGCACCCACCAGATAGAGCTCTTCTTTCATTAAAGGAATGCTGTTGATGCCCGCCGTTGGCGCACGGTCGTACAGCACCGCCATATCCAGCTGGCCGTTCATCACTTTTTCATTGAGCGAGGTGCCGCTGTTTTCATGCAGATACACCAGCACATCCGGGAACTGCTCACGCACCGTGTGCAGCAGCGGCATGGTGAGCGAAGATGCAGCGGTGCCCGGCGCTAAACCAATCGAAACCTGGCCGTTCAGTGCCTGGCCGGCGTTAATCACCGCCGTTTGCGCCTGTTCACACTGGCGCAGAATGGTGCGAGCGTGGGCATACAGAATTTTTCCGGCTTCAGTGGGCGTCACGCCGCGCTTGGTGCGGATCAGCAATTGCTGATCGAGTTCATTTTCCAGCGTCGCCACCTGCTGGCTAAGCGCAGGCTGCGCGATGTGCAGCACTTCTGCTGCCTGAGTCAGGCTGCCGATATCGACGATTTTTACAAAATATTTGAGTCGTCTTAAATTCATGTTGCCTCCGTCAATCCCCGAATACCCAGTTGGGTGTTTCAGCCTGCTGGCTTGTGGGAATGAAGTTGCAATATGCAGGCCAGGTTTGTTCGCGATGCAAAATTGCGTTGCCAGATTTTTCCTAACGGCACGGAAAATAAGCGTTTGTGATTACCTCGAAGGAGTTAATAAGCGTGGGCGATGACGTGATTTGCGTGAGCGTTGAACAACATGCACCGCCGTGGGGCAGAAAATGCGAGTCAGGCGTGCAAAAAAGTGATGACCTGATGAGCTGGTTTGGTGCAGAAAACACAGAAAGTGAACAGAAACGGCGGGAATGGAACAAAACGAGCGGGAAAGAAGGGGGGCAGCCAGTTGGAAAACTTATGTGGGTGGCGGTGCGCGTTGTCCCTAACCCTCTCACGCGCGCGGGAGAGGGAACCGACCGTGCACAATGTCACTACGCAAAATAATTCGCGCTGTAGCAAGGCGGCAAGAAATTCAGCCCCGGGAGCATAGTTAACTATGTGACCGGGGGGAATTTTCGCAGCCAACGCCGCTACAGCGTGAAGTATGAAGCGTATTAGCGTTTTTTACGGTTGCGATGCATATCAATAGAAACCGCTGCGACGATGATGATGCCTTTGATGATGTCCTGCACGTAAGCATCGACACCGACAAAGGTGAAGCCGCTCTTGATCAGGCCAAGGATCACTGCACCAATCAGCGTACCGGTGATGCGCCCCACGCCGCCCATCAGGCTGCTGCCGCCGATAACCGCAGCGGCAATGGCATCCAGTTCGTACGCCATCCCCATGCTGGACTGGCCGCTACTGACGCGCGCCGCCAGCACCACACCCGCCAGGCCAGAGAGCGCACCGGCGATGGTGTAGACAATGATCAGGTACTTATTAACGTTGATACCGGACACTTTGGCGGAGGTCATGTTGCCGCCAATCGCGTAGACATATTTGCCGTAGCGGGTGTGTTTCAGTGCGATATGGAACAGGAACGCCACCACCAGGAAGATAATGACTGGCATCGCGCCCTGGCCGATGGAGGTGAAGCCATCTGACAGGAAGCTAATTGGGTTACCCTGCGTGTAGTACTGCGCCAGACCGCGTGCCGACACCATCATGCCGAGCGTGGCGATAAACGGCGGAATACCGGTTTTGGTGATCAGCACGCCATTCATTACGCCGCACAGCAGCCCTACGCCAATCCCCGCGACGATGGGAATCACCGCAGGCAGGTTCACCAGCGAGGGATACATCGGCGACAGGCTGTCTGAGGTTTGCGCCAGACTGGCCGCCACCACCGCGGTGAGGGCAATAACCGAACCGGATGACAGGTCAATACCGGTGGTGATGATGACCTGGGTCACGCCCACCGCGATAATACCGATGATCGCCACCTGCAGAATAATCAGCACTAAGCGGTTGGTGTTCATCAGGAAAGATTGGTCACGTACGTACCAACCGGCAATTTCAAAAATCAGGGCAATGCCCACCATCACGACAAAAATGCCGGTGTCTTTTGGCAACTTGTGACGCAAATTGCCAAAGAAAGAACTCTGTTCTGCGGCCTGCGGGGCCGTAATTTTTACGTTACTCATAGGTGTCTCACGCCTCACTCGGATGCCAACGACAAAATGGATTCCTGATTGGCCTCTTCTTTATCGAGGATGCCGGTTATACGTCCGCCGTGCATAACCATCACGCGGTCGCTCATGCCGAGAATTTCTGGCAGTTCGGACGACACCATAATGATGGCCACGCCGCGATTCGCCAGTTCACTGATTAAGCGATAAATCTCTGCTTTTGCCCCCACGTCGATACCGCGCGTGGGTTCGTCGAGAATCAGGATCTTCGGTTGCGCCAGCAGCCAGCGGGCAATCAGCACCTTCTGCTGGTTACCGCCGCTGAGGTTATTGATGATCTGATCCATGGTGGGGGTTTTAATGTTTAGCTTGCGAATCTGATCCATGCAGTCCTGCGCCATTTTGATGTGGCTGACAAAACCGCTTTTATGGGTGTAATCGGGCATGTTGACGATGCTCATGTTCTCCATCACCGACAACACCAGGAACAGCCCCGACTTTTTACGGTCTTCGGTGAGGAACGCCATGCCCTTCTCAATCGCCGTTGACGGCGAATCGATCTTGACCGGCACGCCATCAATCAGGATTTCACCGCTGTCGAAACTCTCCATGCCGAACAGGCTTTCCATCACTTCGCTGCGTCCGGCACCCACCAATCCCGCTACGCCGAGGATTTCGCCCTTGCGCACCGTGAAGTTGATGTCGGTGAAGCGATCTTTGCAGGTGAGATTGCGCACCGTCAGCACATCCCCACCGATTTCACCGTTGAATTTCGGGAACAGCTGGGTTAATTCACGGCCCACCATTTGCGTAATCAGTGACTGACGCGTGTATTCGCTGGTGCTGTTGCTGCCGACCCACGATCCGTCACGGAAAATACTGATCTCATCGGTAATGGTGAAAATCTCATCCATCTTATGGCTGATATAGATGATGGCTTTGCCCTGCTCACGCAGGTCGCGGATGATGGTGAACAGGTGCGCCACTTCGGTTTCCGTCAGTGCGGAGGTCGGTTCATCCATAATCACGATGTCCGAATTCCATGACACCGCTTTCGCGATTTCCACCATCTGCTGCGACGCAATACTCAACTCGCCGACCAGACGATCGGCTTTTAAACGGATATTGAGTTTGTTCAGCAGTTCCTGCGTCTGTTTGTTCAGCTTGCCATGGTCAACAAAGCCGTACTTCATCGGTTCGCGGCCGAGCCAGATGTTCTCGGCCACGGTCATGTAAGGCACCAGATTGAGTTCCTGGTGAATCATGGAGATGCCGGAACGCAGCGCATCCATGGTGTCCTGAAACTGCACCGGCTCCCCTTTAATGCGAATGGTGCCCTTATCGGGACGATACATCCCGATAAGGCATTTCATTAAAGTGGATTTGCCCGCGCCATTTTCACCCATCAGGGCATGTACCGACCCCGGTTTAATACGCAGTGAGACATTGTCGAGTGCCTTCACTCCGGGGAAGAACTTGCTGATGCCTTCGGCTTCAAGCGCAAAAGCGGTCATACATCACCTCCGTACGGCTAAGTCGGTTACGGTTTATTTCTGATTCTGACTGGCGAATTTTTCGTAGTTATCTTTGGTAATCAGCTGGAACGGGATATCGACGACTTTCTGCACTTTCTCGCCGTTAATCAGCTTGACCGCCGTTTGTACCGCGCCTTCGCCCTGACCTTTCGCATCCTGGAAGACCGTGGCGACCATTTTGTCGTTCTTGATCATCTGCAGTGCGTCCGGCGTCCCATCCACACCCGCTACCAGGATGTGATTCGGGTTTTTACCCAGCGCCTGCAGCGCACCGATCGCCATTTCATCATTGTTAGAGGCAATCGCCTGAATGTCATCGCCTGCTGTCAGCCAGTTACTCACCACGTCTACCGCATCATTACGGGTGAATTTAGCCGTCTGTTTCTGCACGACTTTAATGCCCGGATATTTGGCGACCACCGCTTCCACACCTTTGGTGCGTTCACGGGTGGATTCGTTAGCCAGGTCACCCAGCAGAATCGCCACGTTGCCTTTGCCATTCATCTTTTTAGCCAGCGCTTCCATCTGCAGACGGCCCGCCAGTTCAGAATCCGAACCGACAAACGCCATTTTGTCTTTCAACTCGCCTGCCGGTTTACGGTTGACGAACACCAGCGGCACGCCGGCTTTCGCTGCGGCATCCACCAGCGGTTTCACCGCGTTAGTATCCACTGGGTTAACGATGATGGCGTCAACGCCCTGACCAATGAAGTTCTGCACCTGCTGCAGCTGCTGTGCCACGTCGCCTTTGGCGTCTTCAACCTGGCCTTTGATGTTGTCTTTTTGCATCTCTTTCTGCATTGCGTTGCGCAGAATAGTGAGGAAGTTGTCATCAAACAGCGCCATAGAAACGCCTACCTGAAGATCTTTTGCCATCACGGCGGCAGGTAACATGCAAACTAACAGGGAAGTTAATAACGCTTTTTTGAATTTCATGGGTAACCCTTCTTATTCGTTAACATGCTCAGGTTGGCTGAGACCGCGAATGAAAAATATCTTTTACATTCACCCAACGTCGCTGGCGTTTTTTTTGTGGTTGTAGAGGTAAGGCTTCTGGTCTAACGCTATCGGTTTACTGCATCTTTTCTGTGTAACTTGCTACTAATCAGCCAGTTATTTTCGAAATGCCGTTTCAGATGACACAACTCATTTCGCCGGTGATGATTAGCAGTTCATTTATTTCATCTAACTTGCATTTGAAACTTTCATCATAAAAGCACTGAAATGATTGTTTTAAAATCGGCAAATAACAAAACTTTGACATGCATCTAACATCTCAAAGGAATTGCGTTTAAAGTGAGATCTTGCTGGCAGTTTAGAATCTGATCATTCAAGGCAGAAAAGCAGCATTCCGCTGCTTTTACGCGCACTTAAACCAAAAGTGTGCAGTCGGGCTTTGACAATGGGGATCGGCATCGCTAATATGCGCCTCGTTCACACGATTCCTCTGTAGTTCAGTCGGTAGAACGGCGGACTGTTAATCCGTATGTCACTGGTTCGAGTCCAGTCAGAGGAGCCAAATTCAAAAACCCCGCTCAGGGAAACCTTAGCGGGGTTTTGTGTTTTTGAGGATTTGCCAGGTCGCCACGAGCAACTACGTCAGCGGAGCCAGCTCCAGACTGCTGCGGAAATCGTTGCCGACATAATCGTTATCGATCAGCTGGCGGCGACGCAGTTCTGGCAGCAGGCCGTTAAGCAGCAAATCCTGCTGATCGGGCTGGCCGAGTCCATGCAGCGAAATCACATCCAGCACGCCGGCGCGGTAGCGCTGTTCGATGGCATCGGCCAGGGTTTCTGGCGTACCGGCTACAAACCAGTGGCCGGTCTCTTCGGCTTTGATGATCAGCTCGCGCAAGGTTAATCCTTCCAACGCATAGCCACGGAAAATGGCGGCGCGCCCCTGACGACGATGCACCTGCGCCAGTTCGGGAATCAACGCGGCGGGCAGCGGTTGGTCGAGCGGCACATCGCGCAGATCCACCTCGCCGCCCAGCATATCGGCCACGCGTAATCTGCCCTGTTCATAGTTGATGCGTTCATGCTTATCGCGCAGACGGCGCGCCACATCGGCGTCGCTGTCGCCAATGATGGCGTGGAACGAGTTCATGATCAGCGGCGGATTATGTTCGCGGCCAAAACGTCGCGCCCGCTGCTGCACATCAGCCACGAAGGTTTGCGCCGCATTAAACGTGGGCTGCGAGGTGTAAATCACCTCGGCATAACGTGCGCCGAGCGTGACGCCCGCGTCGGATTGGCCCGCCTGGAACTGCACCGGACGGCGCTGTGGCGGCGGCGGTACGTTAAGCGGTCCCGCCACCTGAAAATAGTCGCCGCGATAGTGAATCGGATGCAGTTTGCTGTGGTCGAGACGAATACCGCCGCTGGCGGTGCGCTGCACTGCCGCGCGTTCGTTGGCGTCATACAGCGCGTTCATCACTTCAATAAATTCAGTGGCGCGCGCGTAGCGCTCCTGCGGTGGCGGCAGCTGGCTCTCACCGAAGTTCTCCTCGCCAACCGAGGAAGTTACCGCGTTCCAGCCCGCGCGGCCGCCGCTGATGTGATCGAGCGTGCCGACCTGACGCGCCAGATTATACGGATGCAGCCAGCTAGTGCTGACGGTAGCGATTAAACCGATGTGCGAAGTGACCTGGCTCAATGCCGCCAGCGCAATCAGCGGATCTTGCGTGCCGGTGGTGCCCGCTAATCCGGCCGCATCGGCCTGCAGCAAATCGGCGGTGAACAGGCCGGTGATTTTTTCGCACTCGGCAATTTTCGCCAGTTCGATGGCGCGCGTGATGCCCACGCCGGTCTGGCTGTCATTGGCGGCGGAAATCACACTGCTGGCGCCGACCAGCGTTTTAAGTTTTCTGCGATAGGTTTGCGACACAACACTCTCCTTTATGGTTGTCGCGCGAAATCCGCTTTGACATGGTTTAAGGCGTCCGCATCGGTCAGCAGACGTAAGCCGGTGCGAGCCAGCACGCGCGCGCCAATCAGCAGCGCCTGATAGCCGCGCGCTGAGTTGGCCGCTTCACGGAATGGCACGGTATGGAAAATCAGATCGTCATGGCCGATTTTCAGCCACGGATGCGCCGTCGGCACCGCGTGGCTGATGTCGCCAGCATCGGTGGAGACTTTGTTTTTCTGCGGCGAGAGATCAACCTGTTCGCCTGCCGCGGTGAACTCTTCCAGCAGCAAGGCATCCAGCGCTGAGTTGAGTTTGAAATCGCGCGGGCCAATCTGATGGTCAATCTCGACGCGCGCGCCGGTCGCCAGCGCCACGCCTTCAGCAATGGCACGCAGACGCGGCTCAAGGGATTCCACCACTTCGCGGCTGTCCGCGCGGATGTAGTAATGCGCGGAGGCGTATTCCGGGATCACGTTCGGGGCCTGGCCGCCGTTGGTGATAATGCCGTGCACGCGCACGCCATCCGGCAGTTGCTGACGCAACACGCTGATGCCGTTGTAGAGCAGCACCAGCGCATCCAGTGCGTTGATCCCTTCATGCGGCGCGCTGGCGGCGTGCGACGGCTTGCCGTAGAAGTGGAAATAGAGATGATTATTGGCGAGCGTGGATTCAGTCAGGCGGGTTTTGCCCGAAGGATGCACCATCAGCGCCACGTCGACATCTTTGAGGTAGCCGGCTTCGACAAAGCGCTTTTTCACGTTGCCTTTGGGTCCGCCCGGTCCGGCTAATCCGCCCTCTTCCGCTGGCGTGCCTAACACCACCACGCGTCCACCGGTTTGATCCAGTACCTGCGATAGCGTGATGGCCGCCGCCACGCTGGTGGTGCCAATCAGATTATGACCGCAGGCGTGACCGATGCCGATCAGCGCGTCATATTCTGCGAGAAAAGCGATGGTGGGGCCCGGTTTGTCGCTGGCCTTCACCGCGTAGAACGCCGTTTCATGTCCGGCGACGTTGCGCGTGACCGCAAAGCCCTCAGCGCTGAGTAGTTGCGTGAGTTGCTCACTGGCAAAATATTCGTTGTTGCCGGTTTCGGGATTTTGGAATATCGCCTGCGATACCTTGAGATAAGCGGCGCTGTGTTGTTCGAGGCTGTTTTCGAGCGTGAGCTGAAGTGGATTCAGCGACATGAGCATTCTCCTTTGGCAAAACAATGCGCAATAGATTGCGCCGCTACCTTAGATGCAGGTATTCGTAGCGGCGCGATTTATCGCGCATCAGTGATAATCAATGGCGCTTATCAATACGCTGCACTAACCGGTCGCCGAGCCACTGAATGCCGCACACCAGCACAATCAGCACCGCGATCACCGCGATCATCACTGAGGTTTCAAAGCGCTGATAGCCATAACGGATCGCCAAATCGCCCAGTCCGCCTGCGCCAATCGCGCCGGCCATGGCCGAAGCACCAATTAGCGCCACCAGCGTAACCACAAATCCCGACAAGATGCCGGGCAGCGCTTCCGGGATCAGCACGTCCCAGACAATGCGCAGCTTGCTGGCGCCCATGGCGCGCACCGCATCAATCAGGCCGCGATCGACATCACGCAGCGACACTTCCGCCACGCGCGCGAAGTAAGGCGTGGCGGTGATCGACAGCGGCACAATTGCTGCCCAGGTGCCGAGCGAGGTGCCGACCAGAAAACGGGTAAAGGGAATTAACGCCACCAGCAGAATAATGAACGGCAGCGAGCGGAAGCTGTTGATGATCAGGCCCAGCACGCGATTCACGCCGCGATGTTCGGCGATGCCGCCGGGGCTGGTCATCACCAGAATCAGGCCGAGCGGCAAGCCCGCCACCAGCGAAAACAGGCCGGAAATCACCGTCATTAAAACCGTTTCGCCTAACGCATTGAGTAAAAGATCAATCATGACTGGCGACATAACCCACTAACTCCACTTGCGCCTGCTGCGCGTGCAGCCAGCTGAGAATATATTGCTCGTCGGCCGCGTTGGCTGCCGGGAGCGCAATAAAGAAACGCACCACCGCGTAGTGCTGGATGTGATCGATGCCGCCCTGCAGCAGGCGGAACTTGCCCGGCAGCGCGCTGGCAAAGCGGGTGAGCAGATCGCCCTGCGCATCGTCACCGGCAAAGTGCACGCTGTAGATGGCATCGCCTTGCTTGTCATCGCTAAGGCGCGCAGCAATATTTTCCGGCAGCTGCGGCAGTAAACCGCGCAGCAGCGTGCGCGTCAGGGCCGATTGCGGATGCGCAAACACCTGCCAAACCGGACCTTGTTCAATGATTTCACCGGCATCAATCACCGCCACGCGATGCGCCACGGATTTGATCACTTCCATCTCATGAGTAATCAGCAAAATGGTGATGCCGAGTTTTTGATTCAGGGATTTGAGCAGCGCCAGAATCGAGCGCGTGGTTTCCGGATCGAGCGCCGAGGTGGCTTCGTCACACAGCAGCAGCGCCGGGCTGGCCGCCAGCGCGCGGGCAATGCCAACCCGCTGTTTTTGGCCGCCGGATAACGCCGCCGGATAGCTTTGCGCTTTGTCCGCCAATCCCACCAGCGCCAGCAGTTCCGCCACGCGCTGCTGGCGTTGTGCTTTTTCCATGCCGGCGATTTTCAGCGGCAGCGCGACGTTCTGCGCCACCGTTTTTGCTGATAACAGATTGAAGTGCTGGAACACCATGCCAACGCGGCTGCGCACCGTTTGCAGCTGTTTTTCCGACAGGCCGGTGATGTTACGGCCTTCGATTTCAATGACGCCTTCATCAGGTTGTTCCAGCCCGTTGAGACAGCGGATCAGCGTGGATTTCCCCGCGCCGCTGCGCCCAATCAGGCCAAGGATTTCGCCTTTCTGCACCGTCAACGAGATGTCGCGCAGCGCCTGGGTTTGTCCAAAACGACGTGACACCCCTTGCAGGCGCACCACGCTGCCGCTGTCGCGAAACTTCACCTGCGCCTCGTCATGGGCACTTTCCGCCACGCCGCGTTTCACGGCGGTAAAGGGCGTTTCGGCTGCTGAGAATAACGTCATCTTTATCGTTCCTTACCAGGCCGTTTCGCCCGTGCCTTTGTAGACCTTGTCAAACACGGTCTTCACGGCATCGTTCTGATAAGAAGCCACCAGCGTTTTCACCCACGGCGCGCTGACGTTCTCTTTCTTCACCGCAATAAAGTTGTTGTACGGGTTATCTTTTACCGGCTCCTGCGCAATGCGATCTTCGGCGTTCAGGCCACTTTTCAGCGCCCAATCGGTGTTGACCACGGCGGCATCGAGGTCAGGAACGGAGCGGCCGATGATGCCGGAATCCAGCTCTTTGATTTTCAGATGATGCGGATTGGCGGTGATATCGGCGGTGGTGGCCGCGATGCCGACGCCCGGCTTCAGTTTGATCAGGCCTTGTTGCTCAAGCAGCACCAGACCGCGCGCTTCGTTAGAGGGATCGTTTGGCACGCCAATCACCGCGCCCTCTTTCAGCGCTTTGGCGCTTTTCACTTTCTTCGAGTAGAGACCAATCGGCCACACGGCGGTATCGCCGACGCGTACGATGTCGTAGTGATTGACCTTGATTTGGTTATTGAGGAACGGCTGATGCTGGAAGGCGTTGGCATCCACTTCGCCGTTTTGCAGCGCTTCGTTCGGCTGGTTGTAATCGTTGAAAATGACGGTTTTCACCGTTAAGCCTTTCGCCGCCGCCTGTTTGATCACTTCGCGCCAGACGTCTTCATCTTCGCCGCTCATAATGCCGACTTTTACCGAGGTTTTGTCCGCCGCGTGCGCGATGGACAGCGGCGACAGCGCCGCGCTGGCCAGCAGCAAGGCGCCAGCCGTTAACAGGAATTTATTTTTTACTGCTGACAGACGTGTGTGCATAAAGTGCTTCCTAATCGTTATAATTGCGCGAGTCAAAATTAGCTGTCGTAACGACAGTTGACCGCAGTATACGCAGATGCTTATTCCTGCATTATGATTTATTCAGGAATGCTATTCCTGAAAAGCATAAAGCCGCCGCGCCGCTCGCATCGTCACACGCGAGAAAGGGCTGTGCTATCCTCCCCCTTTTGATGGACTTGTTACTATAAGCGCTATGTCGAACACCACACCTAAACGAAAAAATGACCCTGAAGGGCTTAAGAAGCGCATTCTTGCTGGTGCGCTGAAAATGTTCGCCGAGTTCGGTATGCAGGGCGCGCGGCTGGAGCAGATCGCTGAGCACGCGCAAACCACTAAACGCATGGTGGTGTATCACTTCGGCAATAAAGAGCAGCTCTATATTGAGGTGCTGGAGCAGGTGTATCAGGCGATTCGGCAGCATGAAACCGGCCTTAATCTCGCCGAGATGGCACCGGAACTGGCGATGACCAAACTGGTGGAAGCCAGCTTTGATTACCACGTTTCGCACCCGGATTTTATGCGGCTGGTGTGTACCGAAAACCTGCTGCGCGGGCGCTACATCATGCAATCCGAACGCATCAAGGCGCTGAACAAAAGTGCACTCGATGTGCTGGATGACATTCTGACGCGCGGCCAGCAGCAAGGGCTGTTTATGGATGGGCTGGATACCGTGGATGTGCACCGCTTGCTGAGCAGCATTTGTGTGCATCACGTCTCCAATCGCTACACCTTTCACACGCTTTTCACGCCGAACGATAGCGAGGAAGACAGCATCCGTCGCAACCGCCAGTTAGCCGTCACCGCCACGCTGCGTTATGTGCGCAAAGCCCCGTAGGCTGCGGCTGCGCGCTGATGGTCTACGCTTTTAAATTTGGGACCGTCACAGACCACAGACTAAGGAACGCCGTAGTGAACAAAGATCCCCACCTTTATCCCTTACGCCATACGCAGAATACCGATCGGGACAGCGCACTGTGGAACTGGGCGCAAAACTCGGTGGTTGGTCAGCGTAGTCAGTTACATCAGCCGCAAACTGAAGCGGAGTTGCAACAAGTGCTGCGCACCGCCAGCGGCAAAGTGCGCGTGCTGGGCAACCGCTTGTCGCCGGGCCGCATGCTGGGCGTTGATGAGCAGGATTTGCTGCTGGATCTCAGCGCGTTCAACGGCGTGATCGCCCAAGACGAAGAGAGCGTCACCTTTGCCGCCGGTACGCCGCTGGAGCAGGTTTACAGCTCCTTAACCGAGATGGATCGCATGCTGGCCTCGTCGCCGGGCGTGATTGCGGTGCAGACGCTGGCGGGCGCAATGGCCACCGGCACGCACGGCCAGGGTTTAGCACAAAGCTCCATCGCCGATGAAGCGCTGCGCATCCGCATGGTGTTGGCTGACGGCAGCGTGCGTGAATTTGTGCGCGGTGAGCGCGATTTCGCTGCCGCCCAGGTTTCGCTCGGCACCCTGGGCATTGTGACGGCCGTGACGCTGCGCACCCGCCCTTTCCGCCTGTTTACCTGCCACAAATTCGCCGTCTCCGCCGATACGCTGGAGAACGATATGATCGAATGGAACCAGCAGTATGAGATGAGCAAAGCCTGGTGGTTTGTCGATGACAACCTGATGCACGTGTGGAACGCGCACGAAGCCAGCGCTGAAGATTCGCAGGCATGGCACGCCAATCAGCGCGAGGTGATTGAGCATGGCGATGACACCGACAGCAGCCTGAATGACACCATCGACCAGACGCTGGCGCAGATGCATCGCGATACGCAGATTCACGGCAAAGGGGGTAAACAGTTCCGCACCGTGACGCGTTTCCGCGATTTCACCGACATCAGCGGCGATATCTATCAGCTATTTTGTCGCGGCATTGCCGTGCCGCAGATCAACGTCGAGATCGGCGTGCCGCTGGAGAAAACGCCGCAGATTATCAGCAAGATCAAAGCGTGGTATGCCGAGAATCATCCGCACATGCACTATCCGATCATTCTGCGCTGTACCGGCGCGTCTGAAGGCTGGCTCAGCCCGGCGTATCAGCACGCCACCTGCTTCTTTGGCTTTGTGGTCTATTACGCTGATGACGGTTCGCTGTCGCAGGATGGCCTGCATTTTCTCACTGAAGTCGAGAAGCTGCTGGCGGCCGAAGGCGGACGTCCGCACTGGGGCAAATATTACGATCCGCAGCGCTATCAGTGGCGCGATATCTATCCGCAGTGGGACGCTTTCCGCGCGGTGCGCGACCAGCTCGATCCACAACGCCGTTTTAGCAATGACTATGTCACTGCTTTGTTTGATTAAGTTTGAAGGGGAGAAACAATGTTTGCATGGGTAACGCTGTTAACGCAGCCAGACTATTTTATTGGCGTGAAGGCGCTGCACCGCTCACTGAAGCGCAGCAAAACCCGCTGGCCGCTAATTGTCATGGTCACCGACGCCATCGATCTGGAGACGCGTGAGGCGTTGCAGGCGCTGGGCTGTGTGATCCATCCGGTGGATCCGCTGACGCCAAACGCCGAACTGGAGCAGCATTACGCCTCGGCGCAGTTCGGTGAAGTGTGGAGCAAGCTGCGCGCGTGGGAGCTGGTTGATTGTGAACGCGTAGTATTTCTCGATGCCGACATGCTGGTGCTGCACAATATGGATGAGCTGTTTACGCTCGATCTGGGCAAGCATGCGCTGGCAGCATGCCACGCCTGCCGCTGCAACCCCAACAAGATCGCCAGTTATCCTGTCAGCTGGCAGCCAGAGAATTGCCACTATACCTGGCAGGATCGCGGCGAATCGGCACCGTCTACGCTCGATCGCTACCTGAACGGCGGCTTCCTGGTGTTGAAGCCGGATTTGGCGGTGTTTGCGTGGCTGCAGGAGAAAGTGGCGGGCATTACCGATCTGCGCCGCTATCCGTTCTCCGAGCAGGATTTGCTTAATGAAGTGTTCGAGGATCGCTGGCTGCCGCTTTCGTACAAATACAATGCGCTAAAAACCTTGCCGTTCCAGCACAGTAAAATGTGGCGCGAAGATGAGGTGAAGAACCTGCACTTTATTCTGGCGAAGCCGTGGAAACGCGACCTGAATCAGCCTGAATCGGAACGCGACCGCTACTACGCGCTGGATAAGCTATGGTGGGAGTTCGCGGTGGAATAAAAAAAACAGCGCGATTCGTCGCGCTGTTTCATATGAATTGCCCATTACTGTGCGCCAGTTCGCCATGAATAGAGTTTCCTACGAAGCTTATGAACGGGTCTTCGCAATGCGCTCAAGCGCGACCTGCGCCAAAAAACCTGAACGGGTTTTGAATTCGGGATGCGTTGCTACGCAGCGGTCAATACGGTCAATCAGCAGTTTTGGCAAGGTTACGTTGATTTTCTCGGACCCGCCCAAAATGCGAGTGACATCCACATCAATAAGCACCCAAACATAACCTGCATATTGCGGATCTTTCATCAACGATTTCAATTCAGAAACCGCCGGGATGTCCTGCTCTAATTCTACCAGCAGCTCCAGATGCCCGATAATCGCCTCTTTGGCATTTGTTACCGCCGCTTCCAGCGTATCTCCAGCAGAAAAACAGCCCGGTAAATCCGGCACCGTGACGCCAAATGCCGTGCTTTGGTCGCCCGCCTCAATCGCGATGGGATAGAACATACGTCACCTCTTTCGAATTAATGGACAGTCAGTCCGGCTTGTTTCCTGATACTTTTCACCGTTTTGATCGGCAAATCCTTTTTGGGGTGCGGTATCGTCACCAGCCCTTTTTTTACCGGATGGACAAAATGGTGATGGCTACCGTTTACACGTATCAGTTCCCAGCCATCGGCCTTGATCTCGGCCATTAATGATCTGCTATCCATGCCATTGCCTTACTGCGTCCTGAAAGCATAAAAAATAACCCCAATAACTCTAAATCGCAAGAAGAGTTATTGGGGTTATCTATTCCCAAATAAAAAGGTCGTCATAAATGACGACCTCAAGATGAGTGGCGAATGGAAATTTATTGCGCTTTTGGCTCGCCCATCGCTTTCAACTTCTTCGACAGCTCGCGACGCTCTTTGGAGAGGTCAGCGTTTTTGATGATGTACTCATCAACGCGGTCTTCATAGTCCACACGCATGCTGGCGATAATTTCCTGCACCGCCTCGATGCTCATGCCGGGTTTGATGTATTCACTCAGGTTGTCCAGCAGCAGCACACGTTTCTGGTTATCACGGACTTTCTTCTCGTTATCCACGATTTCGCGCTGCAGTTTGTTTTTACGACGGAACATACGCACAAACTCCAGTACGTCCTGAAATGATTGCTTGGCATTTTCCATGTTGGCACCTTTCTTGAGGCCTGCGTCGGCAGGCGGAATAGTCATAACGTTTAGCTTAGCGGCTTGGCCGCCAGGGTTGCAATTCTCACCGCTAAATTCGGACTGGCGCTTATCTTAGCGCAAAGAAAGGGTGATTCACATTAAGTCCTTGCCTGAGAAAACTATTTACGCAGCGCCAGACGCACTAAATCAGTCATACGCTCCAGCTGACGCGCCTGTTCAAGGCTCAGCCAAACGTAGCCGTAAATCGCCGTGGTTTCGGAACGTCCGCTGCGATTAGCAATCAGCTGCTCCAGTTCCTGGGTGATCTCCTCCAGCGCATGGCTGTTGGCGGTGATCTGCTCGGTTTCGCCTTTCACCATCAGCGTGGCCAGCGCATTCAGCGTGTCTTCTGTCATCTGCTGGGTGCGGCGCAGCGTAGGCGCGTTGAGCATAATCAAGTGGCTTTCACGCGACGACCACCATGCATCAATTTGCATCTGCATGGTGTTGACCAGATTGCGATTGATGGTCTGGATCGCCTCAAACACCGATTTCGGAATGCGCGTCTCTTTACTCGCCGGCTCCAGCAGCGCGCGCATTTTGATCACGCTGCTCAGCAATTTCTGAAAAGGTTTATTCAGCCGCGGCTTCTCCAGCAAATTTGCGGAGAAGCCGGTGTGATGCAGTTTGGCCATGGCGATAAACGCATCTGACAACTGGATGCGCCAATGGGTGTAGGCGCGCTGCGCCCAGATGGCGCTGAACAGCAGCGCCATCAGTGAACCGAGAATCACATCGCCTCCGCGCCACATGGCGATGGTGAAATCCCCGGCCGGTGCGCCGACCACCACGCCGAGCGTGATGCCGATCAGCAGCGCCATGTAAGGATGTTTTCCCAGCGTCAGATAGCCGCAGACCACCATCACAACGGCGCACCACACCAGCATTACCGGCAGTGAAAACAGCTCAAGCTTGAGCGCGATCAGGCCAGAAATCAGTCCGGCAAAGGTGCCGCTGATACGCTGCACCACGCGCGGCAGCACATTGCCCCAGGTGGAAATCGGCCCCATCACGACCACCAGCGTAATCAGCGGCCAGGTGCCTTCGGGAATGTCGGTGAGCCGCACAAACAGGAAACACAGCACAAAGGCGATAGCGATACGCACACCGTGTACGGTGCGATAGTGGCGGTAGAACCAGAACTCAATCTGCGAGATGGGCTTGTCAGCGCGTAACATGGTTGTCCGGGAACGCTAAAAATTTGCGCGCTATGTTACCCTGGCGACGGCTGCATCATCAGGGTCGAACGCAATTATTTTTCAGGTTTTGCTGAAATACAACATGGACGTTACATCAGGTTTTCTCAATAGAAACATTGATGTAACGCAATGGGTTTGGTGCGCACATTAAAACGGTTGCCATGAATGGCGATCAGAAAATCACGTCATTGCGCACCAGCACACCTTTCTGGTCTGCAACGCCAACAACGAATGTGTCATCATCGTCGCATCACGGCGACGATGATGACGCGGAAATACGCGACAGATTACAGTTTCTGTTTCACGTAATCGCTGATGCGCGTAATGATGCCCGCCTCTTCCACCGCCTGTAGCGCGTAGAGCGGATAGCTGGCCAGCTGCTTATCTTTGTCCATCACCTGAATTTCGCCAATCTGCTCGCCCGCTTTCAGCGGCGCTTCCAGATCTTTGCGATCGATAACGTATTTCGCCATCACGTTGGCCACTTCTGTACGCGGCAGCGACAGGTAGATATCCTGCGTGGTGCCGACATCGACCTTATGCGGATTGCCGTACCAGACGTTTTCGCTACCGATTTTTTTGCCTGCGTGGAACAGTTGCACGGTATCAAAGCTGTTTTGGCCCCATACCAGCAGCTTGCGCGCCTGATCTTCACGCCCTTTCGGGCTCTTGCCGCCCATGATCACCGCAATCAGGCGATGACGTCCGACAACGTTAGAAGCGATGATGTTAAAACCGGCGCTTTCGGTGTGGCCGGTTTTCAGACCATCGACATGCAGATTTTGATCCCACAGCAAGCCGTTGCGGTTGTTTTGGGTGATGCCGTTCCACGTCAGGGTTTTCTCCCCGTACATGGCGTAGAAATCGGGCTCGCCGCTGATGATGGCGCGCGACAGCACCGCCAGATCGCGTGCGGTGGTGTGCTGGCCCGGCGCATCGAGGCCGTGCACGGTTTCGAAATGGGTGTGCGACAGGCCGAGTTTCTGCACGTAGCTGTTCATCATGGTGACGAAGCTGCTTTCGCTGCCGGCCACGTGATCCGCCAGCGCTACGCAGGCATCGTTACCGGAATCGATGATCACGCCGCGCATCAGGTCGCGCACCGTGACCTGATCGCCCGGCTTGAGGAACATCAGCGAGGAGCCTTTGAACACCGGATTGCCTGCGCCCCACGCATCTTTGCCAATAGTGACTTTGTCATCGCGGCTGATTTTATTCTGATCGATAGCGCGATCCACGACATAGCCGGTCATCAGTTTAGTCAGGCTGGCCGGGTTACGCTCTTCATCCGGATTGCCAGCGGTGAGAATTTGTCCGGTGGTGGCGTCCATCAACACCCATGAAGCCGCATCAATCGGCGGTGGTGTCAGGGGAAACGGCATGCTGTCGTCAGCCTGCGCCCACGATGCCCAAATAATTATTCCAGATACAGTTACCAGCAGACGCCTTTTCAACACTTCTTCCTCAAAATCAAAAAAATGAATTTACCGCCGCACGTTTTACGGCAAATAGCGCTTACAGATCTGAATAAATTGAAAAAAAGTATGAACTGCGCATAAATGCTGCGCGCCTGCTCGCAGCGAGGATGATCGAGGTTGTACTGCTACCCATGGACGACTATCCTGTGCGTTGATTCTCCATTGCCAGGATAACGCCGTGCCCGCCTCTGAGTTCACCTTCTTATTCCACGATTATGAAACCTTCGGCAAAAGCCCGTCGCTGGACCGTCCGGCGCAGTTCGCGGGCCTGCGTACCGATAAAGAATTCAATGCAGTAGGTGAACCGCAGGTATTTTATTGCCAGCCAGCCGACGATTATCTGCCGCAGCCGGAAGCGGTGATGATCACCGGCATTACGCCGCAAACCGCCAAAGCGCGCGGCGTGACCGAGGCAGCGTTTGCCGAACGCATTCACGGCCTGTTTAGCGAGCCGCAAACCTGTGTGATTGGTTACAACAATGTGCGTTTTGATGACGAAGTGACGCGCAATATCTTCTATCGCAACTTCTTTGATCCCTATGGCTGGAGCTGGCAGAACGGGAATTCGCGCTGGGATCTGCTGGATGTGATGCGCGCCTGCTACGCGCTGCGTCCGGAAGGCATTGAGTGGCCGGAGAATGACGATGGCTTCCCCAGCTTCAAGCTGGAGCATCTCACTAAAGCCAACGGCGTGGCGCACGAACAGGCGCACGATGCGATGTCCGACGTTTATGCCACGCTGGCGATGGCAAAACTGGTGCAAGAGAAGCAGCCGAAGCTGTTTGAGTTTCTGTTTACCCATCGCAACAAACAGAAACTGATGACGCTGATTGATATCCCGCAGATGAAACCGCTGGTGCACGTCTCCGGCATGTTCGGTGCGGCGCGCGGTAACACCAGCTGGATTGTGCCGCTGGCATGGCATCCGGATAACCGTAACGCGCTGATTGTTGCCGATTTGGCCGGTGATATGTCGCCGCTGCTGACGCTGGAATCTGACGAACTGCGCGAGCGTTTATATACCCGCCACAGCGATTTGGGCGATCTGCCTGCGGTGCCGATCAAGCTGGTGCACATTAATAAGTGTCCGGTGCTGGCGCCTGCCAGCACGCTGCGTCCGGAAGATGCCGCGCGCCTAAACATCGATCGTCAGCAGTGCCTTGCAAACCTCAAGCTGCTGCGTGACCACGCGGAAGTGCGTGAGAAAGTGGTGGCGCTGTTTGCCGACGCCGAGCCGTTTACCCCTTCAGATGATGTTGACGCGCAGTTGTATGACGGTTTCTTTAGCGATGCCGATCGCGCTGGCATGAATATCATCCGCCAGACGCCGCCGCAGAATTTACCGGCGCTGGATTTGACCTTCGACGACAAGCGCATTGCTAAATTGTTGTTCCGTTACCGTGCGCGCAACTTCCCCGGCACCCTGGATGACGCCGAACAGCAGCGCTGGTTGCAGCATCGCCGCGAAGCGCTGAATGCCGAGCGCGTGCAGGCGTTCCTGTTGGAGCTGGAGTCGCTGGCGAGTTTGCATGAGGGGAATACGGAGAAGATGGCGCAGCTGAAGGCGCTGTATTTGTATGCGCAGGAGCTGGTGTCTTAGTCCTCTGCGAATGTTGATAAAGGTCGCCATAAATGGCGTAATGCCGATCAGTTAAGCGCCTTATTAAATCACCGCACATTCCGTAGCGGCGCGATTTATCGCGCAATGAATTGCGCCGCTACAATGTGTGCTCTCGGTAATTAAGGTTTTTCATGTCTTAACTGACGAGCATTACGCCATAAACGGCGACGTGGAATTCTAAATCATCCCCCACACCAGCCACGTCAGTGCAAAGCCGCTCAGCCCCATCACCGTCGTCAATACCGTCCAGGTCTTCAGACCATCGGCCACTGACAAGCCCAGATAGCGCGTCACCACCCAAAAACCCGCATCATTGACGTGCGACAAACCTAACCCACCGAAACAAGCCGCCAGCGTCACCAACACGCGCTGCATATCCGTTACATCGCCCACCGCCTGGCTTAACAAGCCGCTGGTGGTCAGAATCGCCACCGTTGCCGACCCCTGCGAAGCACGCAGCGCCAGCGACAGAATAAAGGCCGCCGGAACTAATGGCAGATGCAAGGTTTCCAGCGTCAACGCCAGCGCTTTGCCCACGCCCGATTCCACCAGCACCTTACCAAACGCGCCGCCCGCGCCCGCCACCAGAATCACGCTGGCGGAGCTGGGAATCGCACGTCCGGTGAGATCTTCCAACTTCTCTTTGCTCCAGCCACGACGCACGCCGAGCAGCCATGCCGCCAGTCCCAGCGCAATCAGCAACGCAATGGCTGGCGTACCGATCACCGTCATCACCGCACGCAGCGTGCTGCCTTCAGCCAGCGTGGTATGCGCGACGGTACCCATGACGATCAACAGAATCGGCACAACAATCAGACCGGTAATGGTCAGTGCACCCGGCGCTGGCGCGTCGTTCTTCGGCTTACCTTCCGGCTTCGCCAGCTGCAGCTGTTCTAATACATCAACGGAAAGATGATATTGGCGCAGGTTCATCGCTTTCGCGACGTAATAACCGACGATACCGACCGGAATCGAGATCAGGATACCGAGCATCATCAGCCAGCCCATATCAGTGTGCAGAATGCCCGCTGCCGCCGCCGCGCCGGGATGGGTTGGCAGCGCCACATGCACCGTCAGCATCACGCCCGCCATCGGCAAGCCAAACTTCAGCGGTGACACGCGCGCCACTTTGGTGAAGCCATAAATCAGCGGAATCACGATGATAAAGCCGACTTCGAAGAACACCGGAATGCCGAGGATAAACGCCGCCATGGTCAGCGCCGCCACGGTACGCTTGATACCCAGCGATTTACTGAAGCGTTGCGCCAGCGACTCGGCACCGCCGGAGGCTTCAATCACTGCGCCGAGCATCGCCCCCAGCACGATGATAATGGTGATATGCCCCAGCAAGTTACCCATACCGCTAAAGATGGTTTCCATAATTTTGTCGGCTGGAATGCCGGTCGCAATCGCCACCAGCAAGCTGACAATCAGCAGCGCCACAAAGGGGTGAACTTTGGTTTTAATCACCAGCAGCAGCAAGATCACAATGCTGGCGGTAGCAATGGCTAACAACAACGCGGTAGACATGATAATCCTCTGATTTAATTAGTATAGTTTGGGTACAGCTCTATCTGGTATTGACGAATTCAGGTAAGACTTACCCAGCACAGTGCTGAAAATCCCTGTGCTGGGTGGTTAAACAAAATTTATTTAGCGTAAGGCGCGAACCAGCCGAGGCCAGCTTCAGTGCGGCCGCGCGGGATGTATTCACATCCCACCCAACCGTCGTAACCCACTTCATCCAGCAGGTCGAACAGATAGGAATAGTTGATCTCGCCTTCATCCGGCTCGTGACGATGCGGCGCAGAGGCGATCTGGATATGGCGATAACGACCAGCGTATTCACGAATCAGATGCGTCAGATTGCCGTCCACCAGCTGTGCATGGAACAGATCGAGCTGGGTAAAGACGTTGGGCCGATCGATACGCGCCATCATCGCCAGCGTCTGATACTGGCTGGCGTAGAGATAATTCGGCTTGGTCACTGGATTAAGTGCTTCCAGCAGCAGGCGAATGCCGTGCGGCGCAAAACGCTCGGCGGCATAATGCATATTACGCACGAAAGTCTCTTCATAGGCTGCACGATCGGCACCGTTTGGCACCGTTGCCGCCATCACATGCACCTGCTGGCAGTTGAGCGCCAGCGCATATTCCAGCGCCCGATCGATATCGGCACGCGCTTCCTGTTCACGGCCCGGAATGGCGGAAACGCCCCACTCGCCCGCCTGCACGTTGCCGGCGGCGGTGTTGAACAGCACCAGTTCCAGCTGATGTTTTTCCAGCTCGGCTTTAATCACCTCGGCCGGAAAGTCATACGGGAACAGGAATTCAACGGCGCGAAAACCGGCGTTGGCCGCGGCGGCAAAGCGTTCGATAAACGGCAGCTCACCGAACTGCGTAGATAAATTGGCTGCAAACTTAGGCATTAAACATTCCTCAATTCCGCGACTTCGCTATCGGTCAGATAACGAATCGAGCGGTCACCGAGCGTAAACATCAGACGCGCGGTCTCTTCCAGTTCTTCAGTGTTATTGGCAGCTTCGCGCAGGGATTTGCCCACCACCACCGGACCGTGATTGGCCAGCAGGAAGGCGTTATAGCGCGAGGCCAGATTGGCCAGATCGTCTGCCAGGCGCTGATCGCCCGGCTTATAATACGGCACCACCGGCACATCGCCGACGCGCATCACCACATACGGCGTGAACGGACGGATGCAGTTTTCGCTGTCGAGATTGTTCAGGCAGGAGAGCGCCGTCAAATAGTGGCTGTGCAGATGCACCACCGCTTTGCACGCGGGATTATTCAGGTAGAGCGCGCGGTGAAAAGCCACCTCTTTCGACGGCTTGTCGCCGGAGATCCATTCGCCCTGAATCGTCACTTTCGACAGGCGATCGGCCTGCAGCTCGCCGAGGCAGGAGCCGGTTGGCGTCGCCAGCAAGTTGCCATCCTCCAGCAGCAGCGACAAATTGCCCGCTGAACCGGTGGCGTAACCGCGCTGAAAGAAGGACGCGCCGAGCTGTACCATTTCTTCGCGTGCTTGTTGTTCCGTCATGCTGAATACTCCTGTTGTGCGCGGGCAAAGAACTGTTCGTCGCCAAAGTTGCCTGATTTCAGCGCCAGCGACAGCGGCTGATGGATATCGCGTACCCACGGCACGCCCGGTGAAATCATTGGGCCAATGTGGAATGCGGTGACGCCAAGGCTTTGTGCCACCACGCCCGAGGTTTCTCCGCCAGCAACGATGAAGCGCTGCCAGCCGCGGGTTTTTAGTTCACGGGTTACCGCAGCAAACAGCTGTTCAACCGCTTGACTGCTGCGCGCTGCGCCGTATTGCTGCTGAATGGCTTGCAGCTGCTGGGCATCGGCGGTAGCAAACAGCAAAGGTGCCAGTTCGGACTGATAATGCGCTGCCACCCAGTCACAGAGCTCCTGTGCATAGCTTTCGGCGTTATCGAGGCAGCGCTCCACCAGCACTTCATGCGAGGGCGCTTGCTGACGATACGCCTGCACCTGACGGTTGGTCATTTGCGAGCAGGAGCCTGAGATCACCACCGCGCGATCGCCTTGTGGGCGCCCGGCGTGTTCAGCATCGCTGTTCTGCTGCTGCGTTGCCCAGGCGCGGGCGATACCGATCGCCAGGCCTGAACCGCCGGTCACCAGGCGCGTCTCTTTCAGCGCTTCGCCCTGCGTCAGCAGATGCTGCTCGTGCAGCGCGTCCAGCACCACATAGTTGATGCCCTGCGCTTTCAGGGTATCCAGCTGCGCACGCACCGCATCAGCACCTTGTTCGAGCTGCGCGGCGTTGATCACTGCGGCCTGGCCTTTGGCCTGGCGCGTCATCAAACGCACCAGATTGCTGTCGGTCATTGGCGTTACCGGATGATGGCGCATGCCCGATTCGGACAGCAGCTGATCGGCGACAAAAAGATAGCCTTGATACACCGTACGACCGTTAACCGGCAGCGACGGCGAGATCACCGTTTGCGTTTCGCCCAACGCCGCCAGCAGCGCATCAGTCACCGGGCCGATATTGCCCTGCTCGGTGCTGTCAAAGGTGGAGCAATATTTGAAATAGAAACGATCGCAGCCCTGCTGTTGCAGCCACTGCAGCGCCGCCAGCGACTGATCGATCGCCTGCTGCGCCGGGCATGAGCGCGACTTCAGGCTGATAACAATCGCCTGCGCGCTCAGCGCGTCATGACTTTCCGGCACGCCGTTGAACTGGATGGTCGGCAAACCGTTCTGCACCAGGAAACTGGCGATGTCGGTTGCGCCGGTAAAATCGTCTGCAATAACGCCTAAACGCATGATTATTGCTCCTTCGCCTGCGGCAGCGTGATGCCGCTGAAGATCTTGATCACCGCGCTGTCATCTTCACGACCGTGGCCGGCGTTGCTGGCTTCGGTAAACATATTGAGCGCAGTAGAAGCCAGCGGCAGCGGGAAGTGCAGCGACTTGGCGGTATCCGCCACCAGATTGAGATCTTTAACGAAGATATCGACCGCTGATTTCGGCGAGTAATCGCCATCCACCACGTGACGCATGCGGTTCTCGAACATCCATGAGTTTCCGGCGGCGTTGGTCACCACGTCATACATGGTGTCGAGCGGGATTCCAGCGCGCGCAGCCAGCGCCATCGCTTCAGCGCCCACAGCAATGTGCACGCCCGCCAGCAGCTGGTGAATGATTTTGACGGTTGAGCCGAGACCGATTTCGCTGCCCACGCGATAGACTTTCGCCGCCACCGCATCCAACACAGGCTTGAGCAGGGCAAAAGCTTCATCGCTGCCGGACGCCATTACCGTCATTTCGCCGACTGCGGCTTTGGCTGCGCCGCCGGAAACCGGTGCATCCAGCATCAGCAACTGATGCTGCGCCAGCTGTTGTTCTATCGCCTGCGCATCCTGTGAAGAGATGGTAGAAGAGACCATGACCACGGTGCCGGGCTTGAGCTGCGCCGCCACGCCGTTTTCACCGAACAGGATTGCTTTAACCTGCGCGGCATTCACCACCAGCAGCAGCACCGCATCCAGTTCAGCGGCAAAGCGGGCAGCGGAGGTTTGCGCATCACGTGCACCGGCCTGACGCAGGGTTTCCAGCGCCTGCGGATTGAGATCAACACCCCAGGTATTTAATCCTGCGCGGATGCAAGACTGCGCTGCACCCATGCCCATGGAACCTAAACCAATCACGCCGATGTTATTCACGGTTGCTGACATAGCAAACCTCCATTGTTAATTTAAGTGATAATTTGTTCATTGGTGTTAAGTCTGCCGCAGTCGGTGGCGAATAAACGTGCGTAATATCACAAAAATTAACTTATGCGCGCAAGGATTAACATCGATTCACAGCCGGAGGTCAGCGCATCGAAGTCAGTCCAGATGGGATTTCTGCTTAGATTACGGCAAGATAAATTGTGCTGCGGGCTGTGAATCGATGATCTACAATGTGAAAAAATGATAATTCAGGGAGAGCAAGGTGATTCCGGTTGAACGTCATCAACAAATTTTAGCGCTGGTGGGCGAACGCGGCGTGGTTAGCATTGCCGAGCTCACTGAGCGCTTGGGTGTGTCGCATATGACGATACGTCGCGATGTGCAGAAGCTGGAAGAGCAAGGTGCGGTATTGTCTGTTTCGGGCGGCGTGCGCTCAGCGGATCGCCTGGCGGCGGAGCCATCGCATCTGGCGAAAACCAATATGTACAGCGGCGAGAAGATGGCGATTGGGCAGTATGCCGCGCGTCATATTCCGCGTAATAGCTGCATCTATCTCGATGCCGGCACCACCACACTGGCGCTGGCGCGCGAGTTGCTTGAGCGTGATGACTTGCTGGTGGTGACCAACGATTTCGTGATTGCGCGCCTGCTGATGGAGAGCAGCGGCTGTAAGTTGATTCACACCGGCGGCACGGTATGTCGTGAGAACCGTTCCAGCGTCGGTGAAGCGGCCGCCAGAAGTTTGCGCCAGCTGGCGATCGATATCGCGTTTATCTCCGCGTCCTGCTGGGGCCCGCGCGGGCTGTTTACGCCGGATGAGGATAAGGTGCCGGTGAAGCTGGCGGCGAGCGATGTGAGTAGTAAGCGCGTGTTGTTAAGCGACAGTTCGAAGTACAACAAGATTGCGACGCATCTGGCGTTACCGCTGGAGCGGTTTGATACCTTGATTACCGATGCGGGGTTGAGTAAAGCGGGACGCGAGGCGTTAGGTGCGGGGAGTTGGGAGTTGGTGTTGGCGGGATAGTGCGTGCTGTCCCTTTCGGTCGGTGCTCGCTGTCCCCCATCCCTGGTCCGTGCTTGCTGTCCCCCTCCTCGGTCCTCCCCCATAAATGGGGGAGGAAGATGGTGCTCTATACGAGTGAGGAGGTGCATGTGGCAGCGTCTCCTTCCCCCGCTTGCGGGGGAAGGCCGGGATGGGGGACAGCGACGTCGATCACATCACACTTCTTCGCTGAACTGCGGAACCGGGTTGCGGAAGGTGCGGGTCACAAAGGCGAGGTAAATAATACCAATCGCTGCCCACACCAGGCCGAGCACCATGGAGGTCTCTTCCAGATTAATCCACAACGCACCCACCGTCAGGGCACCCATTACCGGCAGCACCAGATAGTTGATGTGATCTTTCAGCGTCTTGTTACGCTTCTCACGGATCCAGAACTGCGCAATCACCGACAGGTTCACAAAGGTGAACGCCACCAGCGCACCGAAGTTAATCAGCGCAGTTGCGGTTACCAGGTCGAAGTTGATCGCCATCAGCGCGACCGCACCCACCAGCAGCACGTTCAGTGACGGCGTGCGGTATTTCGGGTGCACGAAGCCAAAGAAACGCTGCGGGAACACGCCATCGCGGCCCATCACGTACATCAGACGTGAAACGCCTGCGTGCGCGGCCATACCGGATGCCAGCACCGTCACCACCGAGAAGATCAGGATGCCAATCTGCAGCGCTTTACCCGCTACGAACAGCATGATCTCTGGCTGTGAAGAGTCCGGATTCTGGAAACGCGAGATGTCCGGGAAGTACAGCTGCAGGAAGTAAGAAACACCGATAAAGATCACACCACCAATCAGCGCGGTGAGGAAAATCGCGCGCGGGATCGTGCGTTCAGCATCTTTGGTCTCTTCTGACAGCGAACTGATACCGTCAAAGCCAAGGAACGAGAAGCAGAGAATGGTCGCACCGGTAATCATCGGGACTACGTGCGCATTCTCAGACCAGAACGGTCTGCTGCTGGTCAATGTCCCCTCGCCAACACCGTGTGCCACACCGTAAACCACCATGCCGGTAATCACTACCATCACTACCACCTGCAGCACCACGATCACGCTGTTGAAGTTGGCAACGGTTTTGATTCCACGCAGGTTGGAGATGGTCATAAAGGCCACCAGCAGCACCACGAAAATCCACGACGGAATGCCCGGCACCAGCGTCTCAAAGTAGCTTTTCGCCAGCAGGATGTTGATCATCGGCATGAACAAGTAGTCCAGCAGTGATGACCAGCCAACCATAAAGCCGACGTGCGGACTGATTGCCTTCTGAGCATAGGTGTAAGCGGAGCCCGCAGATGGGAAGCGGCGTACCAGCTTGCCGTAGCTCACGGCAGTAAACAGAATCGCGATCAGGGCGAAAGCATAAGCGGTGGCGACGTGGCCGTCGGTTAATCCAGACACAATACCGAAAGTATCAAACAGGGTCATTGGCTGCATATACGCCAGGCCCATCATGACAACCGGGATCAGGGTCAGAGATTTTTTCAGGTGTGCACGCTGAGGTGCGGCAGAGGTGTTAAGCGACATTGTTCAGGCCCCCGCAGACGACAACCGCGATCGGTTGGGCTACAGGGCTACTGCGCAATTTGCTGCAGTGAGAAGTGATATTAGTGTTTACGATTGTCGCGGCGCCGTAGTCATCACGGAAGCGAGAACCAGCCTGCGCTGGTGCAATGTTAAACAGTCCCATCTTTGTTTTCCTCAAATCTCACGCACAAGCGTGTTTGTCAGTATCTATCTATCCGGATGCGTGTCCGGCCTCGTGTGAATGTCAGTGAGTACATCATGCAAAAAAATAACCGACGCGGTTAACGTCGGTTAGTTCTCATTTTGCAGGGCGCGTATTTTGCCCCAACTTATGCCATCGGCACAAGACGTTAGATCAATTCTTCCGGCACTCAGGCATTCTTGAGCATCCAGTCGATTTCCGTCGAGGTGATTAAGCGCTCAAACTGCATCAGTTCATACTGTTTGCAGCTGTGCCACACCCCGCTGAAACGCTCGCCCAGCAGCTTTTGCAGCGGATAGCTATTCTCAAATTCATACAGCGCATCACTCTGCCGAATCGGTAATGCCAGCCCTTCGGCTTCATGTCCATTGCCCTGCACCGCATGCGGTAAAGGTAGCTGATTATCCAGACCGTGCAAAATACCGGCAAGAATTGTTGACACCACCAGATAGGGATTTGCATCCGCACCGGCCACGCGATACTCGATACGATGGTTATCCGCATCGCCACAAGGCACACGCAGCGCAACCGTGCGGTTGTTGTGTCCCCATGACGCCTGTAGCGGTACATAGGCTTCCGGCAGGAAGCGGCGATAAGCGTTCACATTCGGCGCCAGCAACGCCATTGAAGCCGGCATTAAATCGATCATGCCCGCCAGCGCGCGTTTCATCAGCGGTGAATCGCTGCCGTCATCAAGCGCGAAAGCGTTGTGGTCGGCGGCATCCAGCATGCTGATGTGCACATGCATGCCGCTGCCTGCGTACTCTTCATAAGGCTTGGCCATGAAAGTGGCGGTCATGCCGTGATTTTCCGCCACCTGACGCACCAGCCGTTTCAGCTGAATAGCGTGGTCGCAGGCTTTCAGCACGTCGCGCGTGTGATGCAGGTTGATTTCGAACTGGCCGGGCGAGGCTTCCGCCAGCGCGCCATCGGCGGGAATGCCTTGCAGCTTGGCCAGATGGTCGATGTCCCGCAGTACGTCAGCGAAGTGATCGAGATTATCCACTGAATACACCTGGCTCTGCATATTGCGTTCGTCACTGCCCGGCGAACACGGCGGCTGAATGAAGCCCTCCGCATCACGCTTTTTATCCACCAGATAGAACTCCAGCTCTACCGCTACCACCGGGAACAATCCTCGATTGCGCAGCTGTTGCCACAGTCGATTAAGGACATTACGGGGTTCAACGTCAAAGGGAGTGCCATCTTGGTTACACATGGTCAGCAACAGCTGAGCGATGTGCGTGGGATCGGCGGCAGAAGGAATCAAGGTGCCGGGCACCGGCATGCAGAGGTGGTCGGGTTCGCCCAGTGACTGACCCAGTCCGGCGTCTTCGACGGTGTTACCGAGAATATCCATAGCGAAAACCGAGGCCGGGAAGTAACACCCTTTTTCCAGTTTTGGTAAAGCGGAGATGGGAATGCGTTTGCCGCGAAATACCCCATTTAAATCATTAAGAAGAATATCGACATACTGCGTTTCAGGATGGCGTTCCAGCCAGGTTTTGACCTCCAGCTGGAACGCGCTTGTTCGTTTCTCTTCACTGTGTCGCGTGAAGTCTTCTACTTCTACGAGGTTCGTCATGATCCCACCCGCCCTTTACCGTTTAATATTGGTGCGCGCAATGCTCAAAATAACAGCCACTCCACTAACATAGCGCTAACGCAAAAAGTGTGCAAATGTAACAATTCTGTTTGAGGAATGAACGATCGGTTGCTAGATTGACAAAATATTGCACACTTTTAAGGCCAGCCGCGCATTTCCGGCGAAAATATTGAACAGCAACGCGGAGACGTTATGGGCATTATTTTTGACAAGCCCTTGATTGGCGTAGTGATGTGCCAGAACTTTATCGGCAGCCACGCAGGGCAAACGGTTCACAATAAATATCTCGACGCTATCGTGCTTGCCGGTGGCGTGCCGCTGCCCTTGCCGCATCAACTGATGCAAGCACCTCATCTATTAGAAAACAGTATGACCGTGCTGGATGGCATTTTGCTGACCGGCAGTCCCAGCAACATTGAACCCTGGCATTATGGCGCAGACGGTAAAGAGACGCATGCCGATCCGGCGCGCGATCGCCTCGCCTTTGGGCTCATCACCCATGCGATCGGTAAAAAGATGCCGATGTTCGGCATCTGCCGCGGTTTGCAGGAGCTGGTGGTCGCTAATGGCGGTGCGCTGCATCGCCAGCTGCATATGACACATCTGTTTCAGGAGCATCGCGAAAACGACGCGTTATCGCTGGATGAGCAATATGCGCCGGCACATACCGTGCAGCCAGAAGTGGATGGCATGCTGAGCCAACTGCTCGGCAGCGCCAAACCTTTTGCGGTCAACTCGCTGCACGGGCAAGGCATCCGCGAAACCGGTCCGCAGCTGCATATCGAAGCGCGCGCGCCCGATGGGCTGGTTGAAGCCGTAAGCCTGCCAAAGCACCCTTTCGCCCTTGCGGTGCAATGGCATCCGGAATGGCACTCCGAACGTGATCCGGTCTCGCGCCGTCTGTTTGAGGCCTTTATCCACGCCGCGGTCTGTTATCACAAGGAAAAACAGCCATGAATGATGCCACTCTGGCACCTGGACGTCGCTTATCGCAGATCCGGCAGGAGTTGGGATTGTCTCAGCGTCGCGTCGCTGAGTTATCAGGTTTAACGCACAGCGCCATTAGCACTATCGAACAGGACAAAGTGAGCCCGGCCGTCAGCACCTTACAGAAGCTGCTGAAAGTTTACGGGCTTTCGCTCTCAGAGTTTTTCTCCGAACCCAAAATCAATGCCACGCCGCGGGTGATTGTGCGCCCGGAAGAGTGCGTGGAGATCGGCAGCCTTGGCGTATCGCTGATGCTGATCGATAACGGTGCTGCACGGCGCGCGCTGGCGATGCTGCTGGAGCGCTATGAACCCGGTGCCAGCACCGGAGAGAAGTTACGCCATCCCGGCGAGGAAACCGGCACCGTGCTGGAAGGGGAAATCATGCTGGTGGTCAACGGCCAGAGTTACCATCTCTATCGCGGTGAAAGCTATGTGATTGATACCGGCTTGCCGCACAGCTTTACCAATACCTCAGATCAGCCGTGTCGCATTGTTAGCGCGCATACGCCCGCCAATTTCTAAGATTTCGCGCTTAAGGAGGATTTAATGCAACATGTGGGAAGTTATTACGCCGCTACCGCCAACGCCCATGAGCCGTGGCCGGCGCTGCAAGAGTCAGTGCAGTGCGATGTCTGCATCATTGGCGGCGGCTTTACCGGACTTTCATCCGCGCTGTTTCTCACCGAAGCCGGTTACGATGTGGTGCTGCTTGAAGCGGCGAAAATCGGCTTTGGCGCCAGCGGCCGCAATGGCGGCCAGGTCGTCAACTCCTACAGCCGCGACGTGGATGTGATTGAGCAGCGCTACGGCAAACAGACCGCACAAATGCTTGGCAGCATGATGTTTGAAGGCGCGGAGATCATTCGCGACCGCATCGACCGTTACGCTATCGCCTGCGACTATCGCCCCGGCGGCATTTTCGCCGCACTGAATCAGCGGCAAATGGGCCATCTGCGCAGCCAAAAAGCCCTTTGGGCACGCTACGGCAATCACGATTTAGAGCTGCTCGACGAACGCGGTATTCGGCGCGAAGTGGCGACCGATCGCTACGTCGGCGGCTTACTCGATAAGCGCGGTGGGCATCTGCATCCGCTTAATCTCGCATTGGGCGAAGCCGAAGCGATTCGTCGTCACGGCGGGCGCATTTATGAGCAGTCGGCGGCGATTGAAGTGAAATACGGCGCACCGCATCGCATAAAAACTGCTAAGGGCGAAGTCAGCGCCACTTTCGTGATTTTTGCCGGTAACGCTTATTTGCCGTCACAGCTTGAACCGCGCCTGACAGGCAAAAGCATGCCGTGCGGTTCGCAGATCGTCACCACCGAACCTTTAACGCGCGATCAGGCGCTGGGTTTGCTGCCGAACAATTACTGCGTTGAAGATTGTAATTATCTGCTCGACTACTTCCGCCTCACCGCCGATAACCGCCTGCTCTACGGCGGCGGCGTAGTGTATGGCGCACGCGAGCCGGATGATATCGAAGCGCTGATTCGCCCTAAGCTGCTGCGCACCTTTCCGCAGCTGCGTGACATCAAAATCAGCCACCGCTGGAGCGGCAACTTCCTGCTCACGCTATCGCGCATGCCGCAGTTTGGGCAGGTAGAGAAGAATGCGTTCTTTATGCAGGGCGACAGCGGACACGGCGTGACCTGTACCCATCTTTCGGGGAAGCTGATTGCTGAAGTGCTGCGTGGGCATGCGGAGAGATTTGATGCGTTTGCGAAATTGCCGCATCTGCCGTTTCCAGGTGGGAGACGGTTTAAGGTGCCGCTCACCGCAATGGGGGCGGCGTGGTATGCGTTAAGGGATCGGTTTGGGGTTTAATCAACTGCGCGCTAATGCCCTCACCCCGGCCCTCTCCCACGGGAGAGGGAGTAAAAGATTCCCTCGCCCGCCTGCGGAAGAGGGGAAATCACTCCAGCGGCATTTTCATCGGGTCGTCATACGTATACTCAAACCCCAGCTCACTCGCGATCTTCGAGCCATCAATCACTTTCCCGTTAGAACGCTCGGGCTCAACAATGAACGTCGGCGGCTCAAGCCCCAACTGCTTCGAAACGCTAGGATAGAAACTGTCGCGCGACGGGTGTTTCGAGGCACACAAATTGTAGACATGCCCGCCTTTCGGGGTTTGCAGCAACAGCACAATCGCATCGACCACATCATCGAGATGCACCAGATTAACCGCATGACCGCCGTTTTCCAGCCCGGTTTTACCGGCAAGGAAACGCCCCGGATGACGATTCGGCCCCACTAATCCTGCGAGACGCACAATGTCCACGCTGGTACCGGGCAGATCGTGCAGCCAGTTCTCCAGCTCCACTAACGTCTTGCCGGCGACGGTTTCCGGCTGCAGCGGACTGCTCTCTTTCATTACACCCTCACCGCTGCCGTACACTGAGGTTGAGCTGGTGAAAATAATGCGCGGCACTTTCTTCGCCAGCGCGGTATCCACCACGTTCTGCACCGCCTGCATGTAATCTTCACCGCCTTTCACCGTGCGGCTGGCAGGTAACGTCACCACCAGCGCATCGACTGCCATCAGCGTATCTAACTCTTCGGCTTCACACTCCAGTTCGGGGGTTAGCACCAGCTGGAAGGCTTCAATGCCACAGCGGCGTGCGGCGTCCACGCCATCCGGCGAGGTTTTACTGCCGGTGACCTGCCAGCCGCGTGCCGTTAGCGCCATCGCCAGCGGCATACCCAGCCATCCCAGACCTACAATCGCGACCTTTTTCATATCGACTCCTGCTATGGGCTCACACTTCATCTTAGTGCGGGTAGATGTGCCAAACCAGCGCAAACTGTTTCGGGAGATTCCGGAAATTGACGGTTAAAAAAGGGTTGCCAATTGTCACCATCTTCGTTAGGTTATTCAGCACGCAAATGAATACTCATTCAGCAACGGAATTTACTATGACACGCGTTCAGTTCAACCACCATCACCACCATCACCCTGACTAGTCTTTCAGGCGATGTGTGCTGGGAGACGATTAGGATCTTCCAGTGGTGCGAACGCAAAGAGAGCCCCCGGAAGATCATCTTCCGGGGGTTTTTTTATGGGCGAACGCCAACCAACACGTTCAGACAGGATTGAATAAGAGGACAGGAACCATGTTAGATAACACCCGTATTCGCATAGCTATGCAGAAATCTGGCCGTTTAAGTGATGAATCACGCGAACTGCTGGCACGCTGCGGTATCAAAATTAACCTTCAGCAGCAGCGTCTGATTGCGTTTGCGGAGAACATGCCGATCGACATCCTGCGTGTGCGCGATGACGATATCCCTGGCCTGGTAATGGATGGTGTGGTCGATCTCGGTATCGTCGGTGAAAACGTGCTGGAAGAGGAGCTGCTGAACCGTCGTGCTCAGGGCGAAGATCCGCGTTACTTCACGCTGCGTCGTCTGGATTTCGGCGGTTGTCGCCTATCGCTGGCAATGCCGGTTGATGAAGAGTACACCGGCCCGCAATGCCTGAATAACGCCCGCATCGCCACCTCTTATCCACACCTGCTGAAGAAATACCTCGATAAACAAGGCGTCGCCTTTAAATCCTGCCTGCTGAACGGATCGGTTGAAGTCGCACCACGCGCGGGTCTGGCCGATGCGATTTGTGACCTGGTTTCAACCGGCGCCACGCTGGAAGCCAACGGCCTGCGCGAAGTGGAAGTGATCTACCGCTCTAAAGCGGTGCTGATTCAGCGCGATGGCGAACTGCCGGCCGCCAAGCAAGAGCTGGTCGACAAAATGATGACGCGTATTCAGGGCGTAATTAAAGCGCGTGAATCCAAGTACATCATGCTGCACGCGCCAAGCGAGCGCCTGGATGAGGTGATTGCGTTACTGCCGGGTGCTGAGCGTCCAACCGTGCTGCCGCTGGCCGGCGATGTGAGCCGCGTGGCGATGCACATGGTGAGCAGCGAAACGCTGTTCTGGGAAACCATGGAAAAGCTGAAGTCGCTGGGTGCCAGCTCGATCCTCGTGCTGCCAATTGAAAAAATGTTGGAGTAATACTATGAGCACGCTGATGACACCCATTGATTGGCAGCAGTGCAGCGCAGAGCAGCAGCATGCGCTGCTGATGCGTCCGGCGATTTCGGCTTCAGAAACTATCAGCCAGATCGTGCGCGACGTGTTAGTGCAAGTGAAAGAGAGCGGCGATACGGCGCTGCGTGAATTTAGCGCGCGCTTCGATAAAGCGCAGGTGGATAACCTGCGCGTCAGCGCCGAAGAGATGCAAGCGGCCAGCGATCGTTTGAGTGACACACTGAAGCAGGCGATGGCCGTGGCCGTGAGTAATATCGAGACTTTCCACAACGCGCAGATTCTGGCGGAAGTGGATGTGGAAACTCAGCCTGGCGTGCGCTGCCAGCAGATTACCCGTCCGGTCAAATCGGTGGGTTTGTACATTCCTGGCGGTTCCGCCCCGCTGTTCTCAACCGTATTGATGCTGGCGACACCGGCACGCATCGCCGGTTGCGGTCGCGTGGTGCTGTGCTCGCCGCCGCCGATTGCCGATGAAATTCTTTACGCGGCCCAGCTGTGTGGCGTGAAAGAGGTGTTTCAGGTGGGCGGTTCACAAGCCATCGCCGCCCTCGCCTTCGGCACCGAAACCGTGCCGAAAGTGGACAAGATTTTTGGCCCAGGCAACGCGTATGTCACCGAAGCCAAACGTCAGGTCAGCCAGCGTTTAGATGGCGCGGCAATTGATATGCCGGCCGGTCCATCGGAAGTGCTGGTGATCGCCGACGAAGGCGCCACGCCCGCGTTCGTGGCATCCGATTTGCTGTCGCAGGCGGAACACGGCCCGGATTCGCAGGTGATTCTGCTGACGCCATCGCTGCAACTGGCCGAAGGAGTGGCGCAAGCGGTTGAAGAGCAACTGGCGCAGCTGCCGCGTGCGGCTACCGCGCGTCAGGCGTTAGCGAGCAGCCGCCTGATTGTGCTGCGCGATTTGGAGCAGTGCGTTGAGATCTCCAACCTGTACGGCCCGGAGCACTTGATCATTCAGACGCGCCAGCCGCGCGATCTGGTCGAAAGCATCACCAGCGCCGGTTCGGTATTCCTTGGCGACTGGTCCCCGGAATCGGCCGGCGATTACGCGTCCGGCACTAACCACGTGCTGCCGACCTACGGCTACACCGCGACCTGTTCCAGCCTTGGCCTGGCCGATTTCCAGAAACGTATGACGGTGCAAGAGCTGACTCCGCAAGGCTTCCTCAATCTTGCCGCGACGATTGAAACGTTGGCCGCCGCCGAGCAGTTGGAAGCCCACAAAAATGCCGTTACCCTGCGTGTTGCCGCGCTGAAGGAGCAAGCATGAGCCTGAATATTGAAGAGTTAGCGCGCGCCAATGTGCGAGCGTTGACGCCGTATCAATCGGCGCGTCGTCTGGGTGGTAACGGTGATGTGTGGCTGAATGCCAACGAATTCCCGCTGCCGGTGCCGTTTGAGCTGTCGCAGCAGACGCTGAACCGCTATCCGGAATGCCAGCCAAAGATTGTCATTGAGCGCTATGCCGCTTACGCCGGTTTGACGCCGGAGCAGGTTCTGGTCAGCCGCGGTGCGGATGAAGGTATCGAACTGCTGATGCGCGCGTTTTGTGAGCCGGGCAAAGATGCGATTCTGTTCTGCCCGCCAACCTACGGCATGTATAGCGTCAGCGCCGAAACCATCGGCATTGAATACCGCACCGTAGCGGCACTTGATGACTGGCAGCTGAACTTGCCGGCGATTGCTGACCAGCTCGACGGCGTGAAAGTCGTCTATATGTGCAGCCCGAACAATCCGACCGGCAACCTGATCAATCAGGATGACATCCGCGAATTGCTGGCGATGACCGCCGGTAAAGCGCTGGTGGTGGCCGATGAAGCCTATATCGAGTTCTGCCCGGACGCGACGCTGGCGGGCTGGCTGCAGGAATATCCGCACTTAGTGATTCTGCGCACGCTGTCTAAAGCCTTTGCGCTGGCCGGTTTGCGCTGCGGCTTCACCCTCGCGAACAAGCCGGTGATCGATCTGCTGATGAAGGTGATTGCGCCCTATCCGCTGGCGACGCCGGTAGCGGATGTGGCTGGACAAGCGCTGAGCGAGCAAGGCATTGCGCTCATGCGTCAACACGTTGCCGAGTTGAACGCCAATCGTGCCTGGCTGTTTGAGCAGTTGCCGCAGATAAGCGTGGTGCAGCAGGTGTTCCCGAGTGAAACCAACTATATTCTGGCGCGCTTCACTGATTCGCCAAAAGTGTTTAAAACGCTGTGGGATCAAGGCATTATTCTGCGCGACCAAAACAAAAACCCCGGCCTTGCGGGATGCCTGCGCATCTCCATCGGCACCCGTGAAGAGTGCGAGCGCCTGATCGCCGCGCTGCAAGCCTTATCAGTGGAGCAAGCATGAGTCAGAAGATCCTTTTTATCGACCGCGACGGCACCATCATTTCTGAGCCACCCACCGATTATCAGGTGGATCGCATGGAGAAGCTGGCGTTTGAGAAGAATGCCATTCCGGCGCTGCTGGCGTTGCAGGCAGCGGGCTATCAGCTGGTGATGATCACCAATCAGGATGGCCTCGGCACCGACAGCTTCCCGCAGGCCGATTTTGACGGCCCGCACAACCTGATGATGCAGATTCTCCGCTCACAAGGCGTGAATTTCAGCGACATCCTGATCTGCCCGCATATGCCGGAAGATAACTGCGATTGCCGCAAGCCGAAGACCAAAATGGTGGAAGCCTGGCTGGCCGCCGGTGCGCTCGATACCGCCAACAGCTACGTGATTGGCGATCGTCTCACTGATATTCAGCTGGCGCAGAACATGGGCATTCAGGGCCTGCGTTACGGCGCGGAAGGCGAAGATTGGGATGCGATTCAGGCGCGCCTGACCCAGCGCGATCGTTACGCGCTGGTGCAACGCAACACCAAAGAGACGCAGATTAAAGTCGAAGTGTGGCTGGATCGTGAAGGCGGCAGCAAAATTAACACCGGCGTCGGCTTCTTTGATCACATGCTGGATCAGATTGCGGTGCACGGCGGCTTCCGCATGAACATTGATGTCAAAGGCGATCTCTACATCGACGATCACCACACCGTGGAAGATACCGGTTTGGCGCTCGGCGAAGCGCTGCTGAAAGCGCTGGGCGACAAACGTGGCATCGGCCGTTTCGGCTTTGTGCTGCCCATGGATGAGTGCCTGGCACGCTGCGCGCTGGATATCTCCGGCCGTCCGCACATCGAATTCAAAGCCGAGTTCAGCTACCAGCGCGTCGGCGATCTCAGCACCGAGATGGTCGAGCACTTCTTCAGCTCCCTCTCCTACGCGATGATGAGCACGCTGCACCTGAAAACCAAAGGCCGTAACGATCACCATCGTGTGGAAAGCCTGTTCAAAGCCTTTGGCCGCACGCTGCGCCAGGCGATTCGCGTGGAAGGCAACACCTTGCCGAGCTCGAAAGGAGTGCTGTGATGAACGTGGTGATCCTCGATACCGGCTGCGCCAACCTGTCGTCGGTGAAGTGGGCGATTGAGCGCCTCGGCTACACGCCGCAGGTGAGCCGCGACCCGGATGTGGTGCTGCATGCCGACAAGCTGTTGCTGCCCGGCGTGGGCACCGCGCAGGCGGCGATGAACCAGCTGCAGGAGCGCGATCTCATCGACTTAATCAAAGCCTGTACTCAGCCGGTGCTCGGTATTTGCCTCGGCATGCAGCTGCTCGGTCGCGGTAGCGATGAGAACGGCGGCGTCACCACGCTCGGCCTGGTTGATGAGCCCGTCACGCTGATGGACACGCAGGATTTACCGCTGCCGCACATGGGCTGGAACCAGATCACCGCTAAAGCGGGCCATCATCTGTTCCGCGACATTCCCGATGGCAGCTACTTCTACTTCGTGCACAGCTACGCCATGCCGGTGAATGCCGCCTCCATCGCCCAGTGCGATTACGGCTATCCGTTCACCGCTGCCCTGCAGAAAGATAACTTCTTCGGCGTGCAGTTCCACCCGGAGCGTTCGGGCAAAGCCGGCGCGCAGCTGCTGAAAAATTTCCTGGAGATGTGATGATTATCCCCGCATTAGATTTAATCGACGGCAAAGTGGTGCGCCTGCATCAGGGCGATTACGGCCAGCAGCGCGATTACGGCAGCGATCCGCTGCCGCGTTTACAGGATTACCAACGCCAGGGTGCAGAAGTGCTGCATCTGGTGGATTTGACCGGCGCGAAAGATCCGGCCAAACGTCAGATTCCCCTGCTCACCACCTTACTGCGCGGCGTGACCGTGCCGGTGCAGGTCGGCGGCGGCATCCGCCATCGCGATGATGTGGCGGCGCTGCTGGGAGCGGGTGCCACGCGCGTGGTGGTCGGTTCCACCGCGGTGAAGCAACCGGAAGAAGTCAAAAGCTGGTTTAACGAGTTTGGCGCCGACGCCATTGTGCTGGCATTAGATGTGCGCATTGATGCCAACAACCGCAAAGAGGTGGCGATCAGCGGCTGGCAGGAAGCGGCGGGCGTGACGCTGGAAGAGGTGATTGGCTGGTATCAGCCGGTTGGCCTCAGGCATGTGCTGTGCACTGACATTTCGCGCGACGGTACGCTGAGCGGATCCAACGTCGCGCTGTATAAAGAAGTGTCTGCGGCCTTCCCTGACATCGCCTTCCAGTCTTCAGGCGGCATCGGTTCGCTGGATGACATCGCGGCGTTACGCGGCAGCGGCGCACAGGGCGTGATCGTTGGTCGCGCGTTACTGGAAGATAAATTCACGGTGGCGGAGGCAATCGCATGCTGGCAAAACGGATAATTCCTTGTCTCGATGTGCGTGACGGGCAAGTGGTGAAAGGCGTTCAGTTCCGCAATCACGAAATCATCGGCGACATCGTGCCGCTGGCGCAGCGTTATGCGCAGGAAGGTGCGGACGAGCTGGTGTTCTACGATATCACCGCCTCATCGGATGGCCGCGTCGTGGACAAAAGCTGGGTGTCGCGCGTAGCGGAAGTGATCGATATTCCTTTCTGCGTGGCGGGCGGCATTAAGAGCGAAGAAGACGCGGCGCGCATTCTGCAGTTTGGTGCCGACAAGATTTCCATCAACTCGCCGGCCTTAGCCGATCCGACGCTGATTACGCGCCTGGCCGATCGCTTTGGCGTGCAGTGCATCGTGGTGGGCATCGATACCTGGTTTGACGAAGTGAGCGGCAAATATCACGTCAATCAATACACCGGCGACGAAGCGCGCACCAAAGTGACCACGTGGGAAACCTTGGATTGGGTGCAGGAAGTGCAGAAGCTGGGCGCAGGTGAAATCGTCCTCAACATGATGAATCAGGATGGCGTGCGTAACGGCTACGATCTTGTGCAGCTGAAGAAAGTACGCGATGTGTGCAAAGTGCCGCTGATCGCCTCCGGCGGCGCAGGCACCATGCCGCACTTCCTCGACGCCTTTGAGCAGGCGAACGTCGATGGTGCGCTGGCAGCTTCGGTGTTTCACAAACAAATTATCAATATCGGCGAGTTGAAAAACTTCCTGATCGACAACGGTGTGGAGATTCGCGCGTGTTAACTGCAGAACAACTGGCCAGGCTGGATTGGGTCAAAACCGCGGGCATGATGCCCGTTATCGTCCAGCACAACGTCTCCGGCGAAGTGCTGATGCACGGTTATATGAACGAAGAAGCGCTGCAAAAAACCCTCAGCGAGGGCAACGTCACCTTCTTCTCACGCACCAAAAACCGTTTATGGACCAAAGGAGAAACCTCGGGACATTTCCTGCAAGTGGCGAGTATTACCCCGGACTGCGACAACGACACGCTGCTGGTGCTGGCCAATCCGATTGGCCCAACCTGCCATCTCGGCACTTCCAGCTGCTTCTCACCGGCTGCGCCAGACTGGACGTTCCTCTATCAGCTCGAGCAGCTGCTGGCTTCGCGCAAAAGCGCTGATCCGGAGAGTTCGTATACCGCGAAGCTCTACGCCAGCGGCACCAAGCGTATCGCGCAGAAAGTGGGGGAAGAAGGCGTGGAAACGGCGTTGGCGGCAACGGTTAACGATCGTCACGAGCTGACCAATGAAGCTTCGGATCTGCTTTATCACCTGATGGTGCTGCTGCAGGATCAGGAGCTGGATTTGAGCACCATCATCAATAATCTGCGCGCGCGTCATAAATAACGTTTCGTAGGGTCGCCATTCATGGCGACCAATGTCCCAGGCGCGCATAAATGCGCACCCTACGCTATTCATCAGGATGGAAAACACCATGACCACCCATGAAAAACTGATCGCCCTGCTCGACCAACATCAGGCGCGCTATCGCGTGATGGAGCATGAAGCGACCGGCAAGTGCGAAGCGGTGGCGGCAATTCGTGGCACGGAAGTAGGGCAAGGCGCGAAGGCGCTGGTGTGTCATGTGAAAGGCAACGGCATCAAGCAACATGTGCTGGCGGTGCTGCCTGCCGATCAGCAAGCGGATCTCAGCAAGGTTGCTGCAGCGGTTGGCGGTCGACGCGCTTCGCTGGCCTCGCCTGCGGAAGTGGATACGCTGACCGGCTGCGTATTTGGGGCTATTCCGCCGTTTAGCTTCCATCCTGATTTACAGCTGGTGGTCGATCCGCTGCTGTTTGAACGCTATGACGAAATCGCCTTCAATGCCGGATTGCTGGAGCAATCGGTAGTGCTCAACATTGCAGATTACCAGGCACTGCATAATGGTAACGTGATGAAAATAATCCTCTAATTGCCTTGCCAGGCCCTGAGCGGTACTCTTTCTGACTCAACATCACATCCAAAGAAGACCGATATTATGGCAAGTTCTCGTTTAACCGCCCGCCTGCGTCACACGCTGGCGCTGGCTGTGCTGGCAGGTTGCGCGTTTGGCGCACAGGCAAAAATTGATCAGGTGCGTTTCGCAGTGGATCCCACCTATCCTCCTTTCGAATCCAAAACGCCACAGGGCAAACTGGTCGGTTTTGATATCGATCTCGGCAATGCGCTGTGCCAGCAGATGCAGGCAAAATGCGTATGGGTGGAGAGCCAGTTCGATGGCATGATCCCGGCGCTGAAAGCGCGTAAGTTCGACGCCATCTTGTCGGATATGGGCATCACCGAAGAACGTTTGAAGCAGATTGATTTCACCGTGCCGCTCTACGACACCCATACGCAGCTGATTGCGCGTAAAGGATCTGGCTTGCTGCCAACTGCTGAATCGCTGAAAGGCAAAACCGTGGGCGTTGAACAAGGCACCGTGCAGGAGCGTTATGCGTTGGCCAAATGGCAGCCGCATGGCGTGCAGGTTGTGCCTTATGGCGATCAGGCGCAGGTAGAAAGCGACCTGATTTCGGGTCGACTTGACGTGGTGTTTACAGATGCCGCTCAAGCCGCCAATGGCTTCCTGAAACATCCGCAGGGCAAAGATTTCGAACTGGCCGGCCCGATTGTACAGGATCCGATTATCGGTCCGGGCACCGCGATTGGTCTGCGTAAAGGCGACACCGAACTGAAAACCGCACTGGATAACGCGTTTGCCGAACTGAAGAAGAACGGCACTTTCGATAAAATTCAGAAACAGTACTTCGCGACGGACATCTCCATCCAGCAGTAATCTTTTGGGCGGCTTTTTTGCCGCCCTTTTTGCACTCAGCACTATAATTCCATCAGAAAATGCATCTGGCGTCGCTGAAAGCGTGCCACGAATAAAGGACATCGATAGCGTTATGCAACAACAACATCATCCTCTATTAAGCGCCTCGCTGGGAACGCAACGCGAAATTGTTAGCTTCCACTTCGGTACGGATTCACAGCAACGCGTCTACATTCAGGCTGCGCTGCACGGCGATGAACTGCCGGGCATGGCGGTGGCGTGGTACTTGAAACAGAAACTGCTGGCGCTGGAATCTGCCGGACAACTCAAATCCAAAATCACATTGGTGCCGGTGGCGAATCCTTTAGCCATGGGACAACACTGGCACGGTAGCCATCTCGGGCGTTTCCATACGTTATCAGGACAAGACTTTAACCGCCGCTTCCCGGCATTGGGTGAAGCCTTGGTTGAGGAACTCGCTGGCTCACTGACGCAAAGTGAATACGAAAACAAACGCCTGATCAGGGAAGCGATTGATCGCCATTATCGTGACCGCATTGCTCGCACCGAACTGGATGCCCAGCGCTTTACGCTGATGCGTATGGCGAGCCAGGCCGATTTGATGATTGATCTGCATTGTGACTGGGATGCGCTGCCGCACCTCTACACCACGCCGCACGCGTGGCCGGACATTGAACCTTTGGCGCGTTGGTTAGGCAGTGAAGTGCAGTTGTTGGCGCAGATATCTGGCGGTGAACCGTTTGATGAGGCTTGCTGTGAACCGTGGCTAACATTGGCAGAGCGTTTTGGTGATGAGTATCCGATGCCGCGCGGCTTGCTGCCGGTGACGCTGGAACTGCGCGGTGTGGCGGATGTATCGCCTGAGATGGCGGAGAAAGATGCCGACGCGATTATCAATGCACTGATTGAGGGCGGATATATTGCCGGTGAAGTGGGTGAATCCCCTGCCCTGATTCATCCAGCGACGGCGCTGGCGGGATGTGAGTATATCCATGCGGCGCAATCTGGATTGGTGTTTTACCGACGTAATTTGGGTGAGTGGATTAAGGCGGGGGAAGTGGTGGCTGAGGTTGTTGATCCGATTACTGACCAGGTGATGCCGCTGGTGGCTGAGTTTGGTGGCGTGTTGTATGCGAGGAATTTGACCAAGTTTGTGACGGCGGGGATGTTGGTGGTGCGGTTGGCTGGGGAGAATGCTGGGAGAAGGGGGGAGTTGTTGGTTGGGTAACTAATCAAAAACTCTTCAAATACTTCAATTATGGGTGTTTATTGAACTAAAGATAATAATTTTCTATTTATGAATATATAACGCTTGCTTGAGATACTAAATTGACATAAAAAAGCCTTTTCGTTTTTTTTACATTTCCTTGTGAATAATTGGGGTTGTATGAAACAAAGGCTTTTGGAGTTGGACGGCTGCAGAGGTTTACTTTGCTGGTCAGTAGTCGCTGGGCATTGGCTTGGAAGTCGTTTGGGATGGGGAAACGTCAACTTTTCTCATTCTTATGTATCTGTTGACGGGTTTTTCATTCTTTCGGGAATTGTTTTAACTTATATTTATAAAATAAAATTAGCTGGCGGTAAGAATGAATTATTCAAATATGTATTTCACCGATTTGAACGTTTATACCCACTACATTTATTAACTTTTCTTCTCTCCGTCTTTATCTATAATCATTTTTTTGAAAGCATTCCTTTCAACGAGCCTACTTTAACAGGATTCTATAATTTAATTTTGATTCATGGTTTAGGGTTCGCTTCTTCATGGAACTGGAATGATCCAAGTTGGTCGATATCTGTAGAATTTTATGCTTCAGTTTTGATTTTCCCAATGTTATTGAAGATTCGCAATAACATCTCACTTATTGCTATAGCTGTAATCTCGTATAGTTTGGTGTATGGAAGACATTATAATTTAGAAGCAGCCACAGACATTCACCTATTGATTTTTTCATCTGGATTATTAAAGTGTATTGCAGGAATGTCCTTGGGTGTTTCGATCATAAATTCAACATTAAACACTAACAATGAAAAGAAATTCAATCTTAGTGCTCTAATAATTCAAACATCAGCAATTCTTTATACCGCATACTTTATATTCACTAAAGACAACATAACATCTTATGACAGTATAACTATTGTGTGTTTTTACTATATTTTTTATAGCCTAATAAACTACAAATCCTTTTGGAATAGAATATTTTCCCATCATATCTTAGTGTATTTTGGTAACATAAGTTTCGCAATTTATCTATTCCATACACCTTTAATGCTTTTATTAGATCAAGTAAAATTTTATAGATCGTTATCGTTATATGGACAAACTGCGGTTTTCCTTACAATGTTAACAGTGTGCTCCCACTTAATTTACACCTATTTTGAAATGCCAATCTACCGAAAAAGCAAAAAAATAACCGATGGAATATTAGCTAAGTAAATTAGAAACAATAGTTGATAAATTTCTCTTGAGAGCAGTATCCACTGCCCTCAAGATTAACCCCTAACATTCTTCTATAACTGCATTTACTATTATTTCATCTTCAATATCTCTTACCAAATATGTGTTTGAAACTATCTTAATAGCTTTATCATACCCCGGTCCGAACACGACATTAATAGTAAAATCATCCCACATTTCCATGTTATAAAGTGCTATGCATTTTTTTTGGAAAAAATTAGCCATGTGAACAAAAGAGGTATCAACTGACAATAAGATTTCAGATTTATCAATGAGGGCGCAAGCATCATAGAAATTAACCTCTGGCAGCATATGTATGTTATTTTTACCAATTGCTAATTCGTTCAACTGAAATTGAGAACCTAGAATTATTACTGAAACATCACTTAAATCAGAAAGCCTTAACGCTATAGACCTGGCTTTTTCGACAGAAAGACTTCTGTTATAGTTAGAAGCAAAGGGTGCAAATGATAGAACTTTCCCTTTTAGTGAAGATGTAAACTCATCGGCAAATTTTAAACTTGTTTTTGGAAAATCTATTTTGTAAGGAATGCTCTCAGTTGGCAACCCCAAAATATCAAATAAATATTCTGCTCTATGAGTTAAGTGTTTATCTAATTCTTTATATATGATAGTTTTAGTAAAACACGCCCTGCTTACCCCATTTCCATTGAAAGCAATGGATTTCCTGGCGTTTATAAAATATAGACACTTTATCCTTTGAGGAGTGCGAAGGTCATCACCATACATATCAATTGTATAATCTATTTTATCAGAGCAGATATTTTTAATATTTTTTTTATGAATGTCATCCGTAAAAGGGATTACAACATCTACAGAAGATAAAGCATTATAGAAAAAAACATTCCTCTCTGCACAAACGACGATAACTTTAATATTTCGTTTATGAAAGTAGTTAAGCAAACCAGAAAAAATAATGCCATCCCCTATTCCTTTTGTAGGCATAAGAAAAGCAACGCTTTTTATTTTTTTTATACGCCAATTAGAAAAAATACGTCTTAAAATTAGCACAGGAAGGATTTTGTAAAAAACCGATCCATTATCCTGTCCAAATTGAATAAACACACTGAATTTATTGATAATCTTTTTCATTATTCAACCTAATGATAAGTCACACTAGATGGTTTTTTTACAATAAAAAAGCCTCAATATGAGGCTTTTATTCACATTGATAACTCAGATTAGGCAAGCCATTCGGTATGGTATACGCCATCTTTATCGATACGTTTATAAGTATGTGCACCGAAATAGTCACGCTGAGCCTGAATCAGGTTCGCTGGCAAAACTTCTGAGCGGTAGCTGTCGTAATATGCAATAGCTGCAGAGAAGGTTGGCGTCGGGATACCGTTTTGAATAGCGTAAGACACCACATCACGCAGTGCCTGCTGGTACTCATCAGCGATATTCTTGAAGTATGGATCCAGCAGCAGGTTTGCGATGTCTGCATCATTAGCATAAGCATCAGTAATTTTCTGCAGGAACTGAGCACGGATGATGCAACCAGCGCGGAAAATCTTAGCAATCTCTCCGTAATGCAGATCCCAGTTGTTTTCTTCGGAAGCAGCACGCAGTTGAGAGAAGCCCTGAGCATATGAGACGATTTTGCCCAGGTACAATGCACGACGCACTTTTTCTACGAACTCAGCTTTATCTCCGGTAAAGGCTTTCGCCTGCGGGCCACTGAGTACTTTGGAAGCTGCAACACGCTGAGTTTTCAGAGAAGACAAATAGCGTGCAAACACTGATTCGGTGATCAATGACAGTGGCTCACCCAGATCCAATGAGCTCTGGCTGGTCCATTTACCGGTACCTTTGTTAGCTGCTTCATCCAGAATGACATCAACCAGATATTTACCGTCTTCATCTTTCTTAGTGAAGATATCTTTAGTGATGTCGATCAGATAGCTGCTCAGCTCACCGTTGTTCCACTCAGTAAAGGTTTCAGCCAGCTCTTCATTATTCAGGCCCAATGCACCTTTCAGCAATGCGTAGGCCTCTGCAATCAACTGCATGTCGCCGTATTCGATGCCGTTATGCACCATCTTCACATAGTGGCCTGCGCCATTCGGACCGATGTAAGCAACACAAGCTTCGCCATCTTCAGCACGGGCGGCAATTTTATCAAAGATTGGAGCAACCAATTCGTACGCTTCTTTCTGGCCGCCAGGCATGATGGATGGGCCTTTCAATGCCCCCTCTTCACCGCCAGAAACACCGGTACCGATGAAATTGAACCCTTGGTCAGACAATTCTTTGTTACGGCGGATGGTATCTTTATAGAAGGTGTTACCGCCATCAATCAGGATGTCGCCTTTATCCAGGTGCGGAGTCAGGGAAGCGATAGTCTTATCGGTCGCTTCACCCGCCTGTACCATCAGCAGGATACGACGTGGTTTTTCAAGCGATTCAACGAACTCTTCAACAGTATAAAAAGGTGCGAGTTTCTTGCCCTGGTTCTCGGCGATGACTTCGTCAGTCTTTTCGCGCGAACGGTTGAAGATAGAAACAGTGTAACCGCGGCTCTCAATGTTAAGAGCCAAGTTACGGCCCATCACTGCCATACCTACAACACCGATTTGTTGCTTGGACATTTTATACTCCTATCTGAAATGAGTGGACGAAAGTGTCTATTTCGGCCAACGAGTCACAAACATCTTACCTTATGTTACCCGTAACTTAACATTCAAGAGAAAATTAAGCACGTAAAGGAAACTAGAAACTCACTTATCATTTTTGGTTATAGCTTAATTTTTAATCAGAGACAGATACTTTTTTCCTCAGTTGCTCGAGTTCGTTTTCATAAAGACGTACACGTTCAACATAATCACTAAATTGACTTAAAATTTGTTGATTTTCTTTCTTGAGAGTAAAATTACTATCGATAGCAGCTTTTACATCTATTAAGGCTTGCACTGAACGCCTACGCTCGAATTCTAAACGACCTTGAAGATCAAGAATTATTGGCATGAGTACATCCGTTGGAGATACAGTTTCAGCTGACACTCCATACTCAGGATCAAACTCTTCAAATGCTTTATTCAGGAATAAGTCAAAGTTTTCAGGTTTTTCTGGGTTAATCCAATATGTATTGAGTAAAAAAGCCAAATGCTTCTTTTGATTAATATTCATACCTGATGAAGACGATGAAAAAGCATTTAGCAGATCATCTTTTCCATTCAATGGGTGGCAAGCTATTTGCCATTCGCATTTGCCAGCACAGTAAACGGAAGCACCATCAATAAGAGCTTCAATACCAACCCCTGAATTAATAGTAATAACTGACTTAGATTTTTTTATAAGTTCATGAATGTTACTGTTACTTTTTACAACCCAGTGGTTTGTCTTGATTAAATTTTCAATTGCTTGCTCAACTGCAAATGACTCACAAAAAGGATGTCTCTTTACAACCAAAAAAGTTTCATTTCTTTTTGCCAACTCAGCAGCATCAATTAATAATTGAATGCCATCATAATTACTGTGAATAGCAACGGGATCATTTTGAACCTGCATTGGATAGAAAACATAATCTTCAATGTCATCAGGGAGAATGTCTTCCGATTGTGGGTATTTTGAAGATTTTGTTTCAATGAAGAAATCACGCCAATGTGAGATTATTGATTCTGCATCAGAGTCTGATATAGATTTTATATTATCTTCATATTTAAGTGGGTTAACAACTATATCAGCCCAACCTGAATAACCATGAGCATCAATTGAGAAAAGAGGAACTATTGGGGATTCTTTCATTTTATAAACATTTTTTTCATTACCCCATGAATGATATGAAAATATCATCGTCCCTTTTTCAGGCAATCGTGGTGCCTGATCCGCACCAAAAGGTACATCCCTAAAATAAAGAGGAATTTTCCTGTCAGTTAATGCAAAAATTAAATTGCTAATAAAATTTTTATGTTTAAAACCATCGATAGGATTTTTAGTCCACGAAATAGGAATTTCAACTATTATCTTATGTATCATAAAATCTCCTTTATTAGCCCAGGCTTTTATATATGAGCAGTGTTTTTTCAATAACGCTAGTAGAGGAGAAAAGATTCGTTACTCTTTCCCGCGCACGCAGTCCAAGTTCTTCTCTTAACCGAGAATTAGTTAACAATTCCTCAATTTTTTCAGATAATTGTGCGATATCATTTTTTGGAACTATAAAGCCTGTTAAATTATTTTCGATGATACTGGTACATCCTCCCGTGTCATATGCTATTGATGCACGCCCGACCGCAGCAGCTTCGATTAAGATTCTGGGTACGCCTTCAGCATAAACTGAGGGAAGAGCAACAATATTAGACATCTCGATAAGTTCTTTAACATTGTTACTTTTACCAAGCCAATTTATTTTATTTTCAGCAGACCATTGTTCAATAATATTATCAGGGATGCAATCGGGATCATTTTTTATCGAAATCCCAGCAACATTCAGTTCAAAAAAAACATTCTTAGCTTCAAGGTTTTTTTTAACTTCAACCAAATCTGCTAAACCTTTACTCCAAATTAAACGACTTGCAAAAAGAACAATTGGGGTTGGTCTAATTTCTTCTTTTACATAATCAAAGTCTTTAACATCAATGCCAGCACCTTCAATGACAATAGTTTTATCTTGTCGAACACCAGTCATTTGAATTATTCTACTTCTATCCTTTTCATGTTCAAAAATAAGGAATACATCTTTTTTTGCTGTTATCCAGCGATAAAGAGGTGCCACCATATTTTTTAAAAATAAATATTTTTTTTCGTCTGAAGAGAATACCCGACCCAATCCGACAAAACTTAAAACGAGATTCTTTTTACGAAGTTTAGCGTAGCAACCACCAATCAGGCAGGGCTTAATCGTTATGCAATGTAAAATATCAGGATTGATAGCGTTTATTAATTTTATCGACTTCAAAATATCTTTTATAATAATGAGCGGGTTCAATGACTGCTCTGACATTTTGGAATTATGCGTAATAATACCTAGAGAACGAAATTTATTAATAATTTCTTTACTTTCAAAGTTGCAAATAACATGAATTTCATAACCTTCATTTATCCCAGCAGTCGCCCTGTCAAGCCAGTGAAGGTTGAAATACCAATCTGAATTAATATAGAAACAAATCTTCTTCATTTAATTACCATCTACCTTCCCCTTAAAATTATATATCACCCCATCCATCATCCCTTTAAACAGCGACTTCAAATAATCAATTTTGTTATTTGAATTTCTAACCATACAAATGTACTTACACAATCTTAGAATAATTGAAAACAGACTAAATGGAGGTTCAGATGGAAATATCTTCCTTGACAATATTAAATTTCGCGCGAGGTAATATATTTTCCACGGAAGAACTGCTGAAGACGATTCTACAACATCATGATGAAAAATGAGATCTGGATTATAAATCATCTTACAACCCATTTTTTTTAATGACCACGAGTAATAAACATCATCAAAATAAATAAAAAGCTCTTTCTTTATTTCAAAATAAGAATTTTTCAAAGTTTCAAAATCAATGAAAACTCCTACAAATGAGAAGGTGATAATTTCAGAACAACCTTCTTCTTCAACCGCATATAAAAAAGGGGATTTTTTATACAAGTAAATATCTTGGATATTGTTTGGTATCTTCACCCAAGGAATATTCATTTTGCATCTTGAACCATTAAGATCATAAACATTTGAAGCTATAACTTTCGCATTTCCTTTATCGCTAACTAAAAAATTATCGATGATATTTTTTTCTGGGTAGGCATCGTCATCAAAAAAAAGAACCCAGTCAGGTTGAGTATTATTTGAGATCCATTCTGCACCGAGTAAAAACCCCCCTGCTCCACCTTCGTTATTTTCATTACGTAGTATAACTAAACGAGGATCGTTTATTGTTGATAACCACTCATATGTTCCATCTGTAGATGCATTATCAACGATTACGACTTGATGAAAAGAGAGCTGCTTTACAGCAGCCCAGCATTTTTTTAATTTTTCTAGTCGGTTAAAAGTTACGACTAAAGCCGAGATTTTCATCTTGGATTAACCACGAAATTAGGCATTACGGTATTTTCTTGCACTGAAAGACGATACGCACGTACAACATCCAATGCTTCAGCAATCGTTACATCCATATCAAGATAACGATAAGTACCAAGACGGCCAATAAAAGTGATGTTTTGTTCTTTTTCTGCGCTGTCCAAATATTTACCTAATAACGTCATCTCACCCATTTGTCTAATTGGATAATAAGGAATGTCTTTCTCAGTACAAGAGCGACTAAACTCTTTATAACATACAGTTGAATCATGCTTTTCCCATGGGGCAAAATATTTATGTTCGGTGATCCTGGTATAGGGTACATCAACCTCACAGTAATTCATTACGGCACAACCTTGATAATCACCTTCGGCAGTGAATTTATCAAAGTCTAGAGTTCTGTATCCTAAGCGCCCTAAACTATAACCGAAGTATCCATCCAACTGACCACTATAAAACACATGGTCATAATTTTCTTTTTCTTGAGGATTATAATCAGTGTTCAATTCAACAGTAATATTTTCGTGATTTAGAATCGATTCAACAATTGGGGTATAACCCTCTTTTGGCATGCCTTGATACTTATGATTGAAATAGTTGTCATCATAATTAAAACGTATCGGGAGCCTTTTTAAGATAGAAGCTGGCAACTCTTTTGGCTCCATCCCCCATTGTTTAATGGTATAGCCCTTAAAGAATGACTCATATAATTCTTTACCAACAAATCTTAACGCTTGATCTTCGAATGTTTTAGGATCAAGGATTGTTGCATCACCCTTTGATTCAATGAGCTTTTTAGCTTCTTCAGGATTACATGTAGTTTTAAAAAACTGATTGATCGTGTGTAAGTTGATCGGTAAAGAGAAAACCTGTCCATTTACAGTTGCTTTAACTCTATTTACGTATGGCATCATCTCGCAATGCGAACTGATATAATTCCAGACTTCTTCATTATCGGTATGAAATATATGAGGCCCATAGGTATGAATCATTACATTAGTTTTTTCGTCTCGCTCGCTATAGCAATTTCCAGCGATATGGGCACGAGAATCAATGATTCTTACATTGTGCCCGTCCTCAGCCAGTTCTCGCCCAATCACTGCACCCGAAAAACCAGCACCTACAATTAAAATATTTTTTCTCATTGAAATTAACCTAAAATTATCCGACGAATTTTATAATACGTTTTTGCTATATGCTGCCGACGCTTACTACCAACTGGAGCGTAGCGATTTAAATATGGCATCAATTTGCGCTTTACTTTTGTCTGGAATAATATTTGGTTACTACCTGTATTATTCGCAATTACATTAACCTTGCCATATAAGCGGTTAATAACTTCTTGTTGCCAGGGTGTTCCATCAATATATGACATGAAGTTATCAAAGAAATCAACGTGGGGAGCATCCCAGGGCTTGTTTTCACCTGCAAAATGAATCATTTTTGGTTTTCTTCTGGAAGCCAAAAACTGCATGTATGAGGCAAATTTTAGATTTGGGAAGAAATCATCTGTATTGCCATTACCATGATATACATTCCACTCAAATGGCAGATAATGCACTCGGTCGTAAAAAACCTTGTTCATAATGTCTTGGTCTAAAAACCAAAACGATCTGGATTTCATAGTAGCCATTAGCTGAGTGTATGTATTCTCAGCATTCATCTGCGCAACATTGAACAGAATTAAGCCAGCCTGAAAATAACGCTCTGTATCCTTCATTGCCAGAACATTATTTAAGTATTCTTTTGCTGTTTCGTTTTTGCCTTCCTCAGAATGAGCAATAGCGCCGAACTTTACAAAACCTTCCATGACAATATCTTTCACAGCTGCCACAAGGTTATTCTTCATATCAATATGAACTAATTCTGCTACATCACTTTCAACTATAGTATCAGCATCGATAAACAGGACTTTTTCGAAATTTGAAAACAAAGAAGGAATAAATAATCTGGCATAAGTCGCAGCGCTAAAATGCGCGCGCGTATAAACACTTTTCATTTCACTGAATGCGTTAACATCAAAAAAGCGTATTGAAAAGTTATTTTTGTTTTTTATTAGCGAGATTAAACGCGACTTATTTCTTGCCGAAACACCATTTTCTAATACAACAATATCGTAATTATCTTTTTCAGTGCTATTTTTAACTATGGAGTTTATTAATGCTCCACCACTTAATGAGTAATTATCATCAAAACAAATGACAATAGGGATATTTTTTGATTCAAAATTCTGTTTTAACTTCCCGTTGAATGTTTCATTTTTAACGAAAGTTCTTTGAATTTCTTTTTTATTTAGCCCACTAGTTTTTTCTTTATGAATCAGATAAATATTGAACAGCCTTTCTGAGATATGGCCTACAACTCTTTTTTCTTGTGCATCATAATTACGGAGCGCGAAATTATTTTCAAGATCTTCAATTATTGAAAATAACCATTCTGAATAATCTGAAAATAATTCAGATTTCATAACGAACATATTCGTATAATATCCATCGTGCGCAGTATTAAATTCTTTTACTGCTGCAGCATATTCAGGATATAGATACAATAAGCTGTCTATTGCTGACTGGTAATCTTCAATATGTAAATGCTGAGATATTTTATAATGTTCATAATTATTCTTACTCCCCGCCTGCTTTACACTCCATTTTTTAGGCAACAAGATATCATAATCGGCTATTGCACTAATGATGCTGCTTTCATCTAATCCAAACTTTTTTTCATATTCAGGAGATATAACGTCTTCATTAATTACGCCCCAAACATCTTCATCAAAGCTTTGATCTGATGAAAAATTTAAATGCCTCCTGTAGTGCATAAAGCCGACATAATCTGATGAGAGATCATTCTTCCACACCCAATATTGAGCTGTAAGTTCACAATAAAATGGATTCTTAAAAGAAATATTTTCTCCAGTATTATCACCTATACAGCAAATATCATTATAGCTATTAGCTTTTCCTACATGTATTGGTTTTATTACATTTGATGATAAAAAGGCGCTAGGCTTATGGTGGCTAGTATATATTTTTACTTTTTCATTTGTAATGTTCATTCATTGTTTCCTTACATTGAAGATCGATATTGTTCTAAAATTACACCCGCATTGCCACTCGCCTTTAATCGGTGGTTCTCAATCCATATAACTCTGTCACAAATCTTTTCAATATCGGTTAAATTATGGCTAACAAAAAGTATCGTTACGCCTTTCTCTTTAAATTTATTAATGGTCTCAATGCACTTTTTTTGAAACGCATAATCACCTACAGCTAAAACCTCATCAATAATCAAAATATCCGGATCGACTTGAGTAATAACCGAGAAACCCAATTTTGCTAACATGCCACTTGAATAAACACGAATCGGTTCATCAATGAATTCACCAAGCTCAGAAAATTCAATGATCTTATCAATTCGTTCATTTAATTGCTTGCGTCTCAACCCGAGTAGAGTTGCATTCAATCTAATATTTTCTCTACCAGTGAGTTCAGGATGAAAGCCGCCTCCCAATTCTAGCATCGAAGCGACTCGGCCTTTGGTGGTCACACTCCCTGCCGTAGGCTTAATTACTCCAGCAACTAAACCTAAAGAAGTGCTTTTACCAGCACCATTTCTGCCTATCAAAGCAACAGATTCCCCTTTATTAACTGTGAAGTTGATATCCTCAATAGCCAGATAGCTTCTACCTGATAAAAGGGTTAATGCTCTTTTCGGGTTAAAAATCAGCTCTTTAATTCCTGAGCCAATATGATGATATAAGGGATAACTTTTAGTTACCGCTTTAAATTCAATTGCGACTTCCATTATAAAATCTCTGCGAAACGGTATTTTAATTTGTTGAAAACCCATGCACCAATGGTAAGCGTCACGATTCCCATACCATAAAGTGAAAGAATTTTTTCATAATCAACATGACCATTCATGAATAATTCTCTCCAGCTTAAAACCATATCTGCGAGAGGATTATAGGTTATTAACCATTGATATTTTTCAGGTATCATATCACTGGCATAAAGTATTGGCGTGCAATAGAACAGCAGCATAATACCCAATGTAATAAACCTTTCTAAATCACGGAAGAAGAGATTCAATGTTGAAAGGAAAAGAGCAATACCATAGGAGAAAATTAATTGTGCAATGCCAATCAATGGGATGCCATAGATCCAATTCCAATGAGGCGTCATGTCATATATCAAAAGGAACACAATGATAACAGGAATGGTACATAGGAAATGCAAGCACTCCATCATGACATTACTGAAAGGAATCACTGATCTTGGAAAAACTGTTTTCTTTATTATTTGTGCATTAGCTATGAACGAAAACAGCGAGTTAGAGGTTGTGCTTGCAAACCACTGCCAGGGAAACAATCCTGTGATAATAAAGATTGTGTAATTCGGGATTTGGACTCGCATGATTAACTTAAAGATAAAGTAGTAAATCATGGCAAAGAGAAGTGGATTAGCTATTGACCATAAATAACCTAGAAAACTGCTTTTATAGCGAACTTTAAGTTCCTTCTCAGTGATTACTGTTATTAAATCAATGAGATATCCCAAACTAAACTTCATACTTTACGCTCTAATTTTAAGCTTACGCTAATGATTATTTAATGTTCGATGATTAGTTCTGCAGACGCTACCGCCCCTGGCTCTATAGCTACCAGTACACTACTAATCAATCCATGTTTCGAAAGTTCGTGCTGCTATTTCCGATAACAAGCTAAACACATAACTTAAATTTTATAATGACCATCCGCACTTTTTGATAAGCGCAGAATGTTATCATTTCCGATAACTACTTAAAAGCCTGTAAAACTCCATGATTTATAAAGCAAAAAAGCCTGTCCGTAGACAGGCTTTGAGCTATAAACAGTATAACTAGCGGAATCCATTCGGATTCTTCGACTGCCAGTTCCACGTATCACGCATCATGGCATCAATCCCGCGCGTCACACGCCAGTCCAACTCAGTATTTGCGAGACTTGCATCTGCCCAGAACGCCGGCAGATCGCCATCACGGCGAGGCTTAAACTCGAACGGAATCGGCTTACCGGACGCTTTCTCAAACGCCTTGATCATCTCCAGCACGGAGAAGCCCACGCCGCCACCGAGGTTGTAAGCTTTGTAGCCTTCGACTTTGGCTAAGTGGTCCAGCGCTTTTAGGTGCCCTTCTGCCAGGTCGACAACGTGAATGTAGTCGCGCTGTGCGGTGCCATCCGGCGTGTCGTAATCATCGCCAAACACGCCCAGCTTCTCAAGACGGCCAATCGCCACCTGCGCGATGTACGGCAGCAGGTTGTTAGGAATGCCGGTTGGATCTTCACCGATTTCGCCAGACTCATGCGCGCCAACCGGGTTGAAGTAGCGCAGTGCGATGGCTTTGAAATTCGGATCGGCTTTAGCGAAATCGCGCATCACGAATTCGATCATCAGCTTCGAGGTACCGTACGGGCTGGTGGTGCCGCCGATTGGCGTGGTTTCCACGTAAGGCACCGGTGCATCGGCGCCATAAACCGTCGCAGATGAGCTGAAGATGAAGTTCCACACGCCAGCTGCGCGCATCTCTTCCAGCAGCACCACGGTGCCAGCCACGTTGTTTTCGTAATATTCCAGCGGCATGCGCGTGGATTCACCAACGGCTTTCAGTGCGGCGAAGTGAATCACAGCGTTGATATCGTTAGTGGCAAACAGGTCACGCAGGCAGGCGCGATCGCGGATATCGCCTTCGACGAACACCGCTTTTTTGCCTGAGAGCTTTTCTACGCGGTTGATGGCTTCGCGGGAAGCATTGCAAAGGTTATCCAGGACCACAACGTCGTCGCCGCGCTCTAACAGCGCCAGCACCGTATGGGAGCCGATGTAACCCGCTCCGCCCGTTACCAAAATAGCCATGTGTACTCCTTTAAACCGCGCTAACGGCGCGGTAGAGAATGAGAAAGCTTATTTCGCCAGGATTTTCTGAATAGATTCGCGGAAATCGCGGCCCTGATCGTTGTTACGCAAGCCGTAAGAGACGAATGCCTGCATATAACCGAGTTTACGACCGCAGTCGTAGCTGGTACCGGTCAGCAGCTGCACATCAACCGGCTTCTTCTTGCTCAGAGAGGCGATAGCATCGGTCAGCTGAATGCGGCCCCATGCGCCCGGCTCAGTGCGCTCCAGCTCTTCCCAGATATCCGCAGAGAGCACATAACGGCCAACTGCTGTCAGGTCAGAATCGGTAGAACCCGCTTCTGGCTTCTCAACAAAGCTGGTGATGGTGCTGATATCGCCTGGGTTATCAATCGGCTCTTCGGTAGTCAGCACGCCATATTCAGTAAGATCTTCGCCCGGCATGTGTTTCGCCAGCACCTGGCTGTGGCCGGTATCTTCGAAGCGAGCAACCATTGAGGCAAGGTTATAACGCAGGTGGTCAGCGGTGGAGTCATCCAGCAGCACGTCTGGCAGCACCACCACAAATGGGTTGTCGCCAATCATTGGACGCGCGCACAGCACGGAGTGGCCCAGGCCCAACGGGTTGGCCTGACGCACGTTCATGATGGTCACGCCCGGCGGACAGATTGACTGCACTTCGCTCAGCAGCTGACGTTTAACGCGCGCTTCAAGCAGCGCTTCCAGCTCGTAAGTAGTATCGAAGTGGTTTTCCACTGCATTTTTGGAAGCATGGGTGACCAGCACAATCTCCTTGATGCCAGCCGCGACGCATTCGTCAACAATGTATTGAATCATTGGTTTGTCGACAATTGGCAGCATCTCTTTCGGAATGGCTTTCGTCGCAGGAAGCATATGCATACCGAGACCCGCAACGGGGATTACTGCTTTAAGCTTGGTCATATTTATTCCATTTCATGAAGTGAATACGTGGGGTCGATTATGCAGGATCGGCCGGTCGAGCAAGTATAATCTTTATCTGAAAAACCGGCACTAACTCTCTGTCACACCATCAAAAATCGCCAATTTGGCCGGTAAAAACGCCGAAATACCAATGAGGAACCGATGCGCTAAACCGCTGAAAAATCGTGAAAGGATTTGTGATGACGAGACCTGAGATTGACTGAAAGCTGTGTCGATAATGCGCCATAAATGGCGCCGCTACGGACCGTGTAAACATTGAGTCATCTGTAGCGGCGCGATTCATCACGCGGGTTGGATGTTGATGGCTACAGCCAGCCCTCAAACCATTCCGGCATCACGAACAGGTTGAAGTGGTTTACCAGCATCATCAGCGCAACAAACACCACCGACACCGAAACCCACTGACGTGCATACGGCATAAAGCGGATGCCAATCACCGGCTTGATGAAGAACGGATGGGCAAAGGCCGAAATCAGCACCTGCGAGATCGACAGAGTCAGCGCCACATACAGCACGTTCGGCCAGATGTAGGTCGTCGCCAGCACCGCAACCACCACCAGGCTCGCCACAATGTTCCAGTAGAACTCAACATTGGTGCGGCCGTTGGCCTGCGAAATCGCGCCGGTTAAGCCACCCATCGGACGCAGCATGCCAAACAGCAGCATCAGCGGAATCAGATGGTAAACCTGCTCATGTGAAGCGCCATACAGCACGCGCACAATGACCGGGGAAAGAATGCCAATCGCCAGATACATCGCGCTACTGAACAGCATGATGACGAAAGTGCCTTTCAGGAACAGCTTTTTCAGCTGCTCTGGATCGTGCTGCTTCTCAGCGAAGCGCGGCAATGCCAGGCGGTTAATCACCGGCGAAACCAGCTTCAGCGGTTGCAGAATGAGCTCTTTTGCCAGCGAGTAAATCCCCAGCATCTCCGCACCCATCACTTTACCGACGATCAGCGCATCGGCCTGGGTACGCAGCTGATTGATGGTCTGCGAACCAAGCTGATACACGCCATAACGCACGGCGCTGACGAAGGTTTTGCCGTCGAACTCCCAGGTCGGACGCCAGGATTTCTCGCCGAAGTAGATCATGCAGAGAATGCGCGTGAAGGCGTTGATGAACAGACCAAGAATCGCCGCCGCCACGGTAAGCGAGGTGTAATACAGCATCGCCACGGTACACAGGAACGCGAACAGCTTAGTGGCCATCTCAATCTTCGCCAGCGTTACCATGCGTTTGGTTTTCACATAGTGCGCCTGATACTGCGACAGATGTCCCAGCACCAGGAAGTTGAGGCTGGTGAGCATGATCAAGCCCACCAACTCCGGCAAGTGATAGAACCACGCCACCGGATAGGCAATCGCCAGCATAATCAAGCCGGTGCAGAAACTGAGCGACACGTTCACCCAGTAAATAGTGCTCTGCTCGCGGCGATTAATATCCTGGCGATGCACGATATAGCTGCTCATGCCCATATCCTGCAGCACGGTCGCCACCGCCAGAATCGCATTGATGATCGCCAGTAAACCCAGCTCGTGCGTTTCCAGTTTGCGCGCCAGCACGGCGAGCTGTAACACCTGAAGCAATGCGGCAAAACAGGTACTACCAAACAGCCAAACGGCCTGTTTTTTTAATCCGCTCACACCATGCGCTCCAGAATTTTCGCCAGCTCACCGTAAGCGATGTGCTGATTGAACTCAGTTTCGACTTTCTGCCGCGCAGCGGCGACCACCGGTGCCACATCCACGTCGCCACGCGAAAGGCGCAGCAACGTCGCTGCCAGCTCGTCAGGATCGTTTTCGGCCACCAGCCATCCGCTGACGTCATTCTCAATCAGTTCAGGAATGCCGCTGTGATAGGTCGACACCACCGGCAAGCCAACCGCCATCGCTTCCATCAGCGCCACCGGAATGCCTTCCATATCGCCATCTGCGGCGGTTTTAGACGGCAGCAGGAAGATGTCCGCCTCGTTCAGCGCCTGACGAATCTCATCCTGCGGCTTGAAGCCCGGCATGGTGACGTAATCCTGCAATCCAGCGCGCGCGATGTGCTCGCGCATCATGCCATCCTGCTCGCCGTTACCGATGATGGTGAACTGGAACTGGCCGCCATTATTGCGCAGGATTTCGCTGGCTTTCACCGCCACATCCAACCCTTTCTTCTCGGTCAGACGCGCCACTGAGACGATGCGCAGCGGTTGATGGAACGCCTCGCGCGGACGGAAGTTAAACTTCTCCGGCTCGATGCCCATACGCGTGACATGCACCTTGGCACGCGGACAACCCATCTCAATCAGCTTGTTCTCCCACAGGTGGCTGATAGGCAGCATCAGTTCGCTCTGTTTGAACAGGTTGACGTAGTCGAGCTTGTGCTCTTCGAGGATGTGACGACGCGAAATATCCGCGCCGTGGAACACCGTCGCCTGCCTGCCTTTCAGCACGCCGAGTTCGCGCAGCTTGTTAGCCAGTGCGCCGGCATAGCCGAAGTGCACCAGAAACACATCGGCGGTGTAAGGATGCCTGGTGTTGGCGACAATCGCCGGCAGCAGCAGTTTGCTGGCCTGTGCGCCGTAGCGACGCACATTCAGCGACTTGAGCAGCGCGCCTTTGGTGATTTTCGGCAGTATCAACCCGATACGCTGCGTCAGCTTATCAAGGTTGGATACTTTCTCTTCCGGCAGTAAATAGTGGGTTTTCGCTGCCAAATTGTAGTCATCGAACGCGGCGTGACGATTAATCATATCGCCCGGAAACACGGAGATAATCTCCACGTCGTATCCTGCGTCGATGAAATGCGTCACCTGATTGAGCACAAAGGTCTCAGAGGCAACAGGAAAACGCATGGTGAAAAAGGTCAGCTTCATCACTTCACCCCAGGACGTTGAGAATTTCTGCTGTAATGCGGTTACCAATCTCACGCTCCTGCGCCACCGCGGTATCAACTTTGTGTTTCACATTGTCGTAGTCGGCCAGCACCGTCTGCACTTTATCGATGAGCGAACCGTCCATCAGGCTCTGCACATCGGTGGCCATCTGCGGCAGGCTAAGCTGTTTCATCACGCCGAGCGACTTGTGCTCGTAGTTGATGGCCACGGCTGGCGTACCAAAGTTCATGGAGATGATGGCGGAGTGCAGGCGGGTACCAATGGTCAGATGACAATGGCTGAGGAGGATGCCGAGTTCGAGGTCGTTGAACTCGTCCATGATGACATGGTAATGCTCGGGATGCTCGACATGATCGCGCAACGTCAGCGCCACCATGCGGTCATCTTTGGCGTAGCTATCAATACCAGTACAGGTAGAGAAGGCAACCACCTGATAACCTTCGGCAATCATCGCGTTAATCACGCGGCCAAAGGCAGCTTCATACTCTTTCTGCGTGACGCCGAGACGTTTATCGAACGGCGCCAGTTCACGCACGGTAATCGCAATGGTTTTGCGTGCGCTAATAATCGCCTGCCAGTGCAGCAGGTTATGGCTTGGATTGGCCACTTCACGCGCTTCAACCAGGAACGCGGTATCAACACCCTTCTTCACTTTGCTGGTGGTCACGCCATCTTGCTTCAGGCGGTCGTAGCTCACCTCTTCGCGCAGCACCAGGCTGTCAACGCGATCAAAGACAAAGTTCGCCAGCGCATTAACGCGCGGGTTCTCGAACGGACCGACCGAGTGACCGACCATATGCAGCGGCTTTTTCGCCATCAGCGCACAAAGCGCGTGGTCGAATTGGGTCACGCCGTAGAGATCGACGAAGAACGAGCCGCCAACCTGAATAATCGCGTCGTACTGCGCAAGGCTTTGGGTGAACGCCGCCAGATGCGGTGGCACCGAGAAGGATTTGTATACGCCGCCTTTGCCAAGGTGCGCCATCATGATGTCCGGCATCAAGCGGTTCGCCACCTTGCGTTTCAGGCTGCCCACTAACCCTTTGCCCGACTTGCTGTTGTGCAGGAACAGGGAATCCTGCTGGATATCCTGCTGCAGTAAATAGCCAGAGCTTGTTGGATAACGGCTGATCACATCGATATCCAAATCCGCACGCGCGGATTTGAGTGAATCAATCAGCCCACGTAAAATCGCGCCATCCCCACGATTTCCACAGGTATGGTTTCCTACCAATAAAATCTTCATAAAAAACTCCGGAAAAATTTTTGTAATTTTTACAAGCCGCCAATAGCTGCACTGGCAAAGTGAACTCTGATTCAAAGGACTGCAATGGGAGTAAACCCCAAAAAAGTGGTGCTAATTGCATTTCTATTCAGTACTGCTTACAAACTATGCACATTCCGTAGCGGCGCGATTCATCGCGCGTACCTGAAATTGGCATTGCGCAATGAATTGCGCCGCTACGATTAGTGTGCGTTATGACTTCACGGCGAAATACGGCATAGCCACCTGCTCGCCATTGATTACTACCGAAATGAAACCTTTGGGTTCGCGCGTATCCACCTGTTCCGGCTTCAGCGCGCGCGAGGCCAGCAGCAGATCGCCCTGCTCGTTACCGCCGATGCCGGCTTTGCCGTTGTGCAGGCTAAAACGCTGCGGGGCCTGTTGCGCTGCGCTGCCCGGCGCGCCTTTGTCCATCACGGCGTCAACGCGCGCGCAGCGACCGGTCAGGAAGCGATCCTTGGCGGTGCTTTTGATCAGCACAGCGGTGGTCGGCGTCCAGCCCGCTAACTTCACGAACACTTTGGTGTCGGTATCGGTGCGCGGTTCGAAACGTACCTCCACCACCGGCGAGCTACCTTCCGCTGACCAGCTGGCTTCCGCTTTGTTTTTCTTGCGCTGCAGATGAATCACCGCGCGTCCGCCGGTGCCTTTGCCGTCGATGACATCCATCAGCGGCTGATTGGCAGTACCGTTATTAAACTGTGACTGACCAAATACCTCGATCTCCCAGCTATCGCCCACCGTTGGCGAGTAGAAGTTGCCGAGTTCAAACCAGGTTTGCTGATCGCTGTTGTTGGTCAGGCGGAAGCGCGAGGTGATGTAGTTGTATTTCAGACTGCCATCAATGGCGACGCCGTAAGATTCAACGCGCGTTGAGCCCATTTCCCAGATGTTCAGCCAGCGCTCGCCTTCCAGCGAGTTATCAATCCAGCTGCCCGACTGCAGATTGGTCTGGCGCATATTAAGGCGCGAGTTACGCGCATTAAGCGGGTTCTTGCAATCCTCAATGCTTAGCGCATCGACAATCCACTGACCGTTCGAGATATCGCCAGGGAAATCGCTGTGCTCAATCCAGCCATTGTGGATGATGGATTGGCTGCAGCGCGGCAGATTCAACACCATGCCGCCTTTACAGTGCTGGGCGTTGAAGTTGGAGAGCTCAATCGCGGTGCTGTGATCCCAGGCGCCAGCCTTTTGCCCCGACCAGCTGGCCTTAATCACATCGCCGGTACAGGCGTTGGCGTACCACTGATCGATTTTGCAATCCAGCGTATCCAGCAGGCTGAGCGAGACGCCGCCCACCTGATTGAAGCGCAAGCAGGCACCACGGAAGAACTGGCCGCCCGGGCAGGTATTGCGGAACAAACCCTGTTTGTTCGGACGCTTGTCGGTGTTGCCGTTGAAATTCAGGTTGGAGATTTCCGTCCAGCGCGCATTTACCTGGAACAGGAATTCGGAGCGACCGTCGGAAACCAGCGTGGTCGCCGGGAAGTAACCGAAGTTGACCATCGCGCCGGAAATGCGGAAGAAGCGACGTCCTTCGTCACCGAAATCACATTCAGAGACAAAGAAGGTGCCAGCCGGGAATTGCACGCAAATCTGCTGGCTGGCATCAATCGACCATTGATACATGGCTTTGATCGCCGGTGCCGTGTCGGTTTTGCCGTCGGCAATAGCACCGAAATCAAACAGCGTCAGGCGATTAAAATCTTCCACCACGCGACGCCAGGTAAAACCGTTGCCGCTGAAGTTCACGCCGCCATCATCTTTGCCATCGCCGAAGGTGCCGACGAACTCGCCGCCGCCCACTTCCAGCCCTTCGTGCCAGCTTTTCAGCTTGATTTTGGCACCGGCAAACAGCGGACGGGTTTTGCGCAGCTCTTCAACCGATGGGATTTCACCAATCAGCTGGTAGCCGTTCGGCTGCGCCAGACGCTGGCTGAAGTTGCTTTGATTAGGGCGCGAGACATCGCTGATAGAAAACAGCGTATGGCCCTGATCGTCCTCCACCACCATTGAGTGCGCGGGATTGGCGATCAACGCCGCATTGTCGTGAATGAACTGGGCGAAGTTGCCTTTGTTCAGCGCAATCGGCTGGCTGATTTGTGACAATTTGCCATTGGCATCGCGCAGAAACACCGGGATCTGATTGCCGGCCTGGCTGGCATCGCTGCCCGCTTTACCGATCCACAGTTTGCCCTCGAAGTTCTGCCAGAACTGCGGCGGCATGGTATAGACGTTTTCTGGCGTCAGAATCGGCACATCGCCTGCTGGTACGCTGGCAGGATCGACGGATTTTAACGTTGGCTGACCACTTTTTGCGGCGTAGCTGGAAAACGCACTCACTGAGAGCGCAGTAACAATCGAGGAGGCTGCGGCCTGCAAGACTTCTCTTCTTTTCATGCTTCAATTCCCGTGGTTGTGCGGCCAAAAAGGATTCCCGAGGCACGATAATTGTCGCTAAACAAGGGCGAGCCAGCTCTGCTTGATCTGATTACCGTCAAACTTGAGCGCGGTTTCTTTGGTTTTTTCACTCATGGCGTAGAACAGGCCATCATCATTGGCGAGCTGCTCCATCCGCTTGATAAAGGTAGTTTTGTCGTTCATCGGCACCAGGAAGCCATCTTCACCGTGGTTGATGATCTCCTGCGGCCCGGTTGGGCAATCGTACGCCACCACCGGCAGCGACCAGGATTTGGCTTCCAGCAGCACCAGCGGCAAGCCTTCATAGCGCGACGTCATCAGCGCCATGTCGCTTTCGCGGTAGTAATCGTTGATGTTGCTGACTTTGCCGACAAAGTTAACGCTATTAGTGATACCTAACGCCGCAGCCTGATCGTGTAGCTGCTGGCGTAGTTCGCCGTCACCGGCAATCACCAGTTTCCACTCGGGATGTTTCCTGCTGAAGTCGGCCCAGATATCCAGCAGCAGGTCGAAGCCTTTCTGGTTATCAAGACGTCCCACCGCCAGCGCCTGACGGCTGCGCGTTTGACGTTGAAACGCTTTGTACACCACCGGATTGGGGATTTGCTGGCTGGCAATATTCCAGCGGTTAAACACCTGATGATCTTTGTCGGTGAGGACGATCACCTGGTCGTAATAGCGCAGCATCAGCCACTTCAGCAGTTTAATCGGCTTGCTGAACGAGTTAATCGCGATGTGTTCGCAGGCATACGCCTTGAAGCGCTTCTTCTTCAGCGCCATCAGGTTCCAGAAGGCGAACATCACGCTCAGGCGGCCCATGCTGATCAGGAATACGCTGTCGAAGCCTTCCTGATGAATGCTGCTAACGGCGCTTTTAATTGGGTTGCTGTGGCCTTCAAAGCTGACAATTTTTTTCACCCGCTCGAACGGATAAAAGGTTTTACCATGGCCTTCCAGCGAGTAAATGGTGACTTCATGCTGCTCACCGAGGCATTCAGACATAAAGTTGCAGATGTTTTCCGTGCCCGCATACGAGTAGGCATCTTTAATCACCAAAACGATCTTTTTCATACAATCCTTTCCACCTCAAAAATATATAAGCAGCTAAATCACCGTTGCGCTTAGCGGTGTTTTAAGGCAAAAAGAACCCCGTTCACCATGTACCATGTATAATAGTAATATACTTTTAACGGATTGTTTTTATAGATAATTCTTAATAATTCGAGGTGCCACTTCGCCGCTTTATTTTTGTTGCGCGACAGTGAATCGCCCAACTCGTAATAGTTGACCAGGGTTTTCTGGATCACGCGGGCTTGTTTGTAGCGGAGGAACAATTCGTAGAGGAACAGGAAGTCTTCGTGGCCTTTGCGCTGGAAGAAGATGCCCTGTGGAGGACGGCGGAAACACACCGAGGAGAAGCAAACACGATATTGCTTCTTCACGAAGTTTTCCTGCTGCAGGTAGGGTTTGCTGTAGTTGATATCGTGGTCGCCGGTTTTGGTTTTGTAGTGATAATGCGTGATCACGAAATCGTCGCCGGCGGCGATCGCGGCCGTCTGTTCGGCCAGTTTTTCGCGGTGCCATTCGTCATCGCTGTCGAGAAACGCGATGATCGCTTCTTTCGCCGCGCGCAGCCCCACGTTACGGGTTTCGGCTGCGCCCTGATTGACCTCGTTGTCGAGAATGGTGATACGCGCGTCCTGACAATGTTCACGCACCAAGGCGAGTGAATCATCGTTGGATTTGTCGTTGATCAGGTAAAGATGCCAGTCGCTGTAGGTCTGGTTGATGATCGACTCAACCGCGCGCAGAACGGTATTTCGCGCGTTATACATCGGCATCACAATACCGACGGTGCCAACATGATTTGTCATTTGTCTACCCGGAGTTTCAGGAACCAAAAAATTGCCCCCGTGTAGGGAGCAAGTGAAAGTGTTTAAAAGTGAATCAGGAGACGGCTCTTCTGCCCGAGAAGCGCGACTTCACCTTATCGAGCAGGCGATTCATGAAGTAGGCGCGATTGTCACGGTTAGTAAGGAAGAAGTAGCGTGCAAAGCTGAGGCTGGCCTGCAGCGATTTACCATCCATCTTGTAGCGCAGCGGCAGCTTGAACGCCTTGTAAGTATGGATGTCACGCGTGGTCAGATGCGGCTTCATGGTATCGAGCCAGAAGAAGGAATATTTGACCGATTCGCCTTTGTGCTTGGAACCAAATTTGGTCACCAGATGGTAGGTTGCCAGCGGCTTATCGATCATCACGAAGGCATAACCCATGCGGTCAGCGCGGATGCAGAAGTCATAATCCTGATGGCGAATATAGCGCGCGTCAAACTGGATTTGCGCCGCATCTTCGCGCTTCAGCACAATGGTGCTGGTTTGAATAAAGCCGTAACAGCCAAACAGATACTCGGCCACGGTTTCGTTTTTGCCGGGCGGTTGCATCGGCATCACCTTGAGGAAGCTGCCATCCTGATGGATGTTCACCTGACTAAAGATGACGTAGCGCGATTTGCCCTGCGCTTCCAGTTTGGCGATGGTTTCACTCGCCACCAATAACTTGTCCGGATGCCACTCATCGTCGGCATCGAGGAAGCTGATAAAGTCGCCGGTTGCCAGCTCAATACCTTTGTTACGGGCGCCAGCGCCGTTGAGTTTGACCTCAGACAGCTCCAGTTTGATAGCCAAATCCTGATAACGTTCGCTGCGTACCACCTGCGCCAGTTCAGCCGCATCGGCCGATTTGTCATCAACAATAATGACTTCAAAATTGCGATAGGTTTGCGCTTTGACGCAATCTAGCGTCGTGACAATCGATTTCGACGCGTTATACGCGGGAATAACAATTGAGAAGCGAATCTCCTGCATTGCCAGCACCTCATTAAAAAAGTTACAAAATCAATGATATAACTTGTGGGCTCAAAAGAATAATGGGTGATGTCCTAATTTGTCGGCGAGGTCTTCATCGCCACTTTCTTCTTGTTGCTACTGCCGATAAACGGTTTCTCGACAAACAGATACGTCAATTTCGCCACATAGAAGGAGGCGACAAAGAACAGCGTTGAAAGCAAGGTGTAGAACAGGAACGAATGCGGATAGAGCGTTTCCGGGATCTGCTTGATGAAATAGAGCACCACACCGTGAATCAGATACAGGCTGTAACTCACCTCACCAATCGACATCAGGGTTTTGTTTTCCAGAATGCCAAACACCGCGTTGCCGCTGCTGACAATAAAGAAGATCACCGTCAGGCAGCAGAGGAAAATCAGATACCAGAAGGTGTTGCTGGTGAACGACAGCGAGAACAGCGACAGCACAATCACCGCAAAACCGGCCAGGCTGGAGGTTTTGTAGTGCGCAAACATGTCGCGATACTTATACGCCAGATAACCCATGGCGAAGCCCAGCACCGGACGCGGATCGGTATAGGTTTTGCCCCACAGACGCAGGCCAACCGCCACGCAGAAAATCACGCCGATCGAGCCGAGAATCAGCAGCGTTTTGTATTTACCTTTGGTGGCGCGGTTGAGCACGTAAATCAGCGGAATCGACAGGTACAGCAACCATTCGAGGCGAAGCGTCCATTCCACACCGGCGTTGACATCCGCCGTCAGGAAATCACCCATGCGATAGCTGCCAATAAACAGCAACCACAGCACGGCATCTTTTACTGCCGTGAGGCTATAAGTGAGATCGCCCTGCACCACGCCTACCGCGATGATGACAAAACCGGAGAACCAGAACATCGGGACGATACGGCGGATACGCGACTTCAGCAGCTTGTGCGTCAGCTGCCCTGGCGTCAGGGTTTCATTATCCAGCCAGCGATAGAACAGGAAGGCGGAGATCATGAAGAACAGCAGTACACCGAATTTACCGGAGTTAACGAAGAAGTTGCCTTCAGAGAACCAGGCAAAATAGTCTTTATCGAACACCCACTGACCATCCAGCGAATAGATGTAGTGCGCGAAGTGTGAGAACGCCACGATGCTGGCCAGCAGCGCGCGCATGCCAGAGATACTTTTAATACCGCTACTGTTGTAAACGCCTTTGTGGAAGGAGAATACTCGCAGAATGATTAGCGCCAGACAAAATGACAGCACCATGATTAATACATACATGTCAGCTCCTGAATCTGAGTTGGGTTAGCTGCTGTGCCGCGACAAAACGCTATCGAAAGTGCTGCTTAAGACGTTGAAGGTTCTTTCTGCTTTCTGCTTATAAAGCATCTCGTTCGGGTGAATGCAATCAGGCGACATCTCAGATTGCCAGTCACGGTTCTGCTTGATGGCGCTGTACTGCTTCACAATCGGTACCTGCTGCTCTTTAGCCACTTCATTTAACTGATAAACATACGGCCAGACGTTCCAGCGCTCGGCTTTGCCACAAATGGGATTCGGTTCCTGTAACACCACCAGCTTGTTATTCGCCTTCGCGCCTTTGACCAGCTCGGTGATGATGCGCTTATACTCTTGCGGCGTTTCAATGCGCTCGCCTTTGTCTTTGAAGAAGTTGATGCGCGCATCGTTGATCGCATAGTTAATCAGAATCATGTTGGCATCGGATTTCGCCATGCGTTCTGACCAATCCATCGGCGTATTGTCTTTGTCGTAAACCAGCACCGAAACCTGTGCGCCCGGCATGCCGTGGTTCTTCACCTCAATGTTGTTGCCGTATTTCTCACGCAACATCTGCTGCAAAAAACTCACTTCATTATTTTTACTGAGGATATTGCGATTGCCCGACGCGGTAACGCCGGCGGTGGTGGAGTCACCGTAGGCGGCGATGATAAAGGTGCCGGGATGATCCTCTGCCTGGGCCAGAAATGGCGCAGAGGTGATCAGAACTGCCAGTAAAGTCTTCCGCATATTTCCTCTCATCGGTTAATGAAACAATTTGAATTCACGAGCAACTTCATAGCCCACAACGGCCTGCTTCAGTGAGATCGTGTTGTAGTAGAGGTAATAAACAAGGAAGAAAGCGAACATCGCAAACATCGCGGGTTTCAGTACGCGTTTTGACTGGAAGATTAGCGATGTCAAAATAATCGGTTCGACCTGCAGCAGGTAGTTCGACAGGCGCGCACCCGATGAGTAGTTGTAGAAGAAGATCCTGATACCGCCGCCGATGGCAAAAGTGAGAATCAACAGATAGTTCAGCTTCCACACGTCGTACTGTTCACGCTTGAGCTGGTTGCTCAGCATGAAGTAGACAAAGATAAACACCAGCATGATGTTTTTCAGGTTGGACACTGACACCACGCTGCCGTCACCGGCATTCGAGGCTTCGTTACTGTAGCCTGCGGCCCTTTCGCCCATCGATCCCAGATGTCCGGCGATCAAGGCAATAAAGCCGGTCCCGCCCACCACCGAAAGTGGCACACTGAATATAATGATGGCCACCGGCCACCAGCGCGATTCCCGAATGAACAGGAACGGAATGATGGTCACCACCATTACTGCGGTGTTGTGGCTGAGGAAGGACAGAATAAAGAAGGCAAACGCCCACCAGTATTGCTTGAGGTAGATAGTCCAGATCACGCCAAGGAACAGCGCCGAGCTCAGGCCAAAACGAATCTGGTTTACGTCTTTGTTGATAAAGATATGCGCCGAGTAAAGCGCCAATGCCAACACCGGATACGGTGACATCTTTTTGAAGAAGATGGCGTTGGTTGAAACTGCCAGAATACTGAACACAAACAGGAACACGCTGGCATTGTGTGAAAACAGGCTGGTGATCCACGCGATAGCAAAAATCAGCGGTTCATAACGGAAGAAGGCGACGGTGTTGGCAAAACCGTTGACCTCAATACGGCGGACGAAGTCGGCAAAGAAGCTGCGATATTGATAGTCGTCCATCCCGGTACCGAGACCGCGAATACCGGCGAAAATAATCAGCGTGACCGTGGCAATGCACAGCAGGTAAGTCAGAATATGGGTGGTGCGTTCGTCTTTCTTCAACAGGATTTCGACCAGCGCAAGCAACAGCAAAAACCCTGATAAATACCAATATGGAGCCATGGTGTGATTCCTTAATTCCACAAGTTCTCGTGCCAGCGGTGGCTTTTAATGGCGTTATAGAGAGAATCACCTGTGTAAATCGTTGCGTGTCGTCATTCAAACGGTGCGATCAAAAGGGGCGGTCAACCCGCCCCTTTCTTCACCGGATTACCCTCATCATTAACTGTGAATGACGGGCAAATTAACTTTTGGTCGGTTTGCCATACTCGTAGTCGTAATAGTCGTAACCGTAACCATAAGAGTTGGCGGCTTTACGCACCACGGCGTTGAGGATCACACCTTTAATCTCAATACCGTTCTGGGCAAAGCGCTTGAAGCTGACATCCAGTTCTTTCGGCGTGTTGGTTTCGAAACGCGCCACCATCAGCGACGTACCGGCCAGCTTACCGATGATGGACGCATCGGTGACCGCCAGAATCGGAGGCGTATCAATCAACACCAGGTCATAGTTCTTGCTCGCCCAATCCAGCAGCTCACCCATGCGACGATGCATCAGCAGCTCAGATGGGTTTGGTGGCACCTGACCGCGTGGCAGGAAGTCAAAACCGTACGGGCCTTTCTGAATCAGCGCCGGGCTGAACTCGGTTTTGCCTGACAACACGTTAGACAGACCGGATTTGTTATCGGCTGACAGCAGTTCGTGGGTGTAACCGCGACGCATATCACCATCGATGAACAGCACACGTTGGCCCGCTTTGGCGACCAGCGTTGCCAGGTTGGCACAGATAAAGGTTTTACCAATACCTGGGCTGGCGCCGGTGATCATCAGGATGTTGTTTTTCGCTTCCATCATCGCGAAGTGCAGACTGGTACGCAGGCTACGAATCGCTTCAATTGACAGATCAGTTGGATTGCCCAGCGCCAGCAGCGTTTCGTGGGGATCGGTTTTCACCTTGTTGCCACGACGCGCCAGTGCTTCGGTATCTTTCTTACGTTGCCATTCTGACAGCGGTACGCTGGCATAGACGTTCATGCCCAGCTCTTCCAGCTGCTCTGGATTTTCGATGCCGTGATGCAGCAGCGCTTTCAACAGCACCAGACCAACAGAAACCATCAGACCCAGAATCACGCTCGCCGCGATGATCAGCAGTTTCTTCGGTGCCACCGGGCTATTGCCGGTTGCTGCGCCATCGATGATGCGTACATCACCCACGGTGCTGGCTTTACTAATACCCAACTCTTGCTGACGGTTCAGCAACTGCATGTAGATTTCCTGACCAGACTGCACATCACGCGTCAGACGCAAGATCTCTTGCTGCGTCTGTGGCATCTGAGAAATCTTTTTATTCAGCTGCGCCTGCTCACCTTCCAGCGTTTTGCGTTTTTCCAGCAACGCGCGGTAGGTTGGGTGATCTTTAGTAAACAGCTGAGACACTTCGGCTTCACGGAAGGTCAGTTCGTTCAACTGGCTCTGCACGCTGACAGAAGAATCCAGCGCCGATTTCGCTTCCAGCGACAGGTCAACCGACTCGTTCTGGCGACGGAAGGTATTCAGCTTGTCTTCGGCATCATCCAGTTTGCCACGCACTTGCGGCAGCTGGTTGCGCAGGAATTCCAGGCTCTTTTCCGCTTGCTCAGATTTACGTTCAACGTTCTGCAGCAGGTAGTTATTGACGATTTGGTTCAGCACTTTGCTGATCTGCTCTGGATCTTCACCCAGATACTCCAGACCCAGCACGCCCGTATCTTTGCCTTTATCCGCAACGGTCAGGTTGGCCAGCACGGAGTTAATCGCCTGCAGCTCGTTCAGTTTGGTAACGCTGAAGCTGGTGCCTTCATCGGCATTGATGCCGCTTACCAGCATGGTCACTTCACCGTGCGTTTCCAACTGACCGACTTTACCTTTGAACAGCTCATCACCGTCCGCTGACACGGTATACGAGTCAGGACCGGTCACTTCCAGTTCAACGGTACGTTTATCGATGGTGCGTGGAATTTCCAGGCGGGAGATGGCGACAGTTGATGGCTTGTTACCCATCAAACGCGACAGACCTTTACCAATTACCGGGAAATAGTTCTGAGTGACAACGGTGTCCAGACCCAGATCGTCAACGGTTTTACCGATAACCATGCGCGATTCCAGAATCTGAATCTCGGTATCGGACGCCGGCGTTGGCGGCAGAATGCTGTCTAACTCATTCAGTACTGAGCTGGCATTCTTCTGTTCAACCTGGACTAACGCATCCGCGCTGTAGATTGGTGTAGCAAACAGTGTGTAGAGCGTGGCTACCAGCATGAAGAAGGCGGTAACGGCAACAATGATCCAGCGATGATCAATCAGCTGTCCCACAAGATGCGCCAGATCCCATCCATTCGAATCTTCCTTTGGCGCGGTCATAACCTTGTTTTTGATATTCATGGATATTCCCAACTATCGGCTTAATACGTTGACCCATTTCTGGGTAGCGTTTTCCAGTAACCCGTAGACCTCTTCAAAGGCCTCGCGACTTTTTTTGTACGGATCCGCAATTTCCTGCTGATTGAGCCAGTGGCCAAGCAGCATGGTCTTTCCGCGTGCGGCTGGATCGATGCGATTCACCTGTTCAATATGGCGCTTTTCCATTACCAGAATCAGGTCATAGTCACGGCACATGCTGGCCGTTAACTGCTGAGCCTGATGCCCTTCCAGCGACACGCCGTGTTCGGCGGCCACAGCCAGGGCTTTCTGGTCCGCCGGATAGCCTTGCAGCGCGCTGAGCCCTGCGGAGGCAATCCGGATGTTTGGTAGCGCGCGTTTGAACAGACGCTCCCCGGTGGGGGAGCGGCAGATATTGCCGACGCAGACGACTAACACGGACTTAATCATGGCGAACCCTTAGTTCGACCAGTTGCGGAAACGAAGGGCCGAGGAGCTGGCATCGTCAATACCTACGATGGTCGGCAGCAGGCCCGAAATCACACGGTTCCAACGGGTGATTGGTGTCGCGGTGACATAGACGATGTCGTACGGCTCCAGTTGGAATTCGGTGCCCATCACCATCGATGCCGCATCTTTGGTATTCAATTGATAGATGTTGGCGATCTTGGTGCGGTTGGCGCCGCGAATCGGACGAATCACGAACACGCCGGTGGCATCAGAGGTAGTCTGATCCATACCCTGCGAGTTGCCCAGTGCTTCGGCCAGCGTCATGCCGCTGCGGTCCATCTTCAGCGTTGACTGCTGCTTCACTTCACCCATCACGAAGACTTTGAGATCGTCGTTACGTGGCACGTAAAGGATGTCGCCCGGATAGAGCAGATGGTTTTGGCTCAGGTCGCCGTTTTGCATTAGCGCCTGCAACGAAAGACGTTGTTCTTTGCCGTTGTGCGTCAGCACCACGTTGCGCCAGTCAGCGTCAGCCGCTAAACCGCCGGCGGCGTTGACGGCATCCAGCACGGTTAGCGGCACGTTAGTGATCGCCTGTTGTCCGGAGGTGGTGACCGAACCGGTCACGTACGCTTTCTGCGAACGGAACGAGGCGACGTTAACGTCAACCTGCGGACTTTCGATGTATTGCGCCAGACGACGCGCCACTTCGCTGCGGATCTCGGTAACCGTTCGGCCTGCTACGCGCACTTTACCGATGTACGGGTAGAAAATGGTGCCATCTGCCTGTACCCAGTTACCAGTGTCGCTGGCGCTACGGTACTGACCGGCAGGTGTGGTCAACTCTGGGTGATCCCAGACGGTGACGTTCAGCACGTCGCCGACACCGATACGGTATTCGTAGCTCTGAATTTCATTTTGCAGCATCGGGTTAGCCTGCGCGACTAACGGCTTCGGACGCATCTGTTCAACCAGACGCGGCGTCAGCGGGAAGACGTTGACATATTTGTCGATGTCATAGTTGCTATCCTGTTGCTCTATGACATCTTTTCCACTGGTGGAAAGGTGAGAACCCGGCTCAATGGTGCATCCGGAGAGAAAAGTCGCGGATACCAGTAAAGGTATCAATTTAATTTTCATTATCATCTGATTCTTCACTATCAGTTATTGATTGATAGAGGCGAAATCGCCCGCTGTGTAGCGTCTTACAAAAATGGAATGTGACGGGTTAAACACTGAAACTGTGGGTCATTATTATGCGCTCCCTTGGTTTTATGTTGTCACCGAGTCTAAAGACGACATCAATTAAAATGGTTATACAGACTCAATCAGTGCAGCTGTCTAATAACGACACACCCAGCACCCGCAGTTTTCAACCGGGGAGCTTGCTGCCCTCCCCGGCTTCGCTGTCTATCAATAGGCGCCGTCGCGTTTCAGCACTACGCCAACCGTCTTAAACAGAATCGCGATGTCATTCCACAGCGACCAGTTCTTGACATACCACGAGTCGAAGTAGACGCGTGTTTCATAGTCAACGTCGTTACGACCGCTAACCTGCCACAATCCCGTCATGCCTGGTTTCGCCATCAGGTAATAATCGACATCACCGGCATAACGGCAGAGCTCATCTTCAATCACCGGGCGCGGCCCCACCAGGCTCATATCGCCACGTACCACGTTCCACAGCTGCGGCAGCTCATCCAGACTGGTTTTACGGATGAAATGGCCGACTTTGGTAATGCGCGGATCGTTCTTCAGTTTGAAATCTTTATCCCATTCGGCGCGGGCAACAGGATCGGTACGCAGTACCTCTTCCAGCACCTCTTTCGAGTTGATCACCATTGAGCGGAATTTCAGGCATTTGAACTTACGGCCGCCTAAACCCACGCGTTCATGACCGTAAATCGGTGGTCCGCCATCGCGGCCAACCATAAATCCAAGGACCAGCAACGCCGGGGACAGCGCGAGGATAATGCTCAGCGCGCCGACGATATCGAATGCACGCTTAAGGAAACGTGATGTGCGCTTGGCCAGATTGTTATTCACACGCAGAATCATCACTTCATGGCTAAAGATGTAAGCCATGTCGGTGCCGTACAGCGGTACACCGCGCAGTGTTGGAATAACAGAAACCGAGCGGCAATTGTGCATCGCCAGGGTTTTCAGCCAGTGGTCGCGGTGCTGGCTCTGTTCGAACTCCACCGCCACGATGAATTGGGTTTCGCTGTTGGTCAGCTGCCACAACTCTTGTTCATTGTGCAGCACAGGCACGCCTGAGATGCTGGCCTGTGGGCTGCTCTTATCGACATCGAAGAAGGCGATAACATCGAAGCCCATTACTTCTTCGCTCTGCAGCGCCTGCCAGGCTTCCTGGGCATTGCGGCTGCTGCCGATGATGATGGTTTGCTTCTTCCACATGCCGTAATGATTCAGCACACGCTTAGAGATGGCGCGCGCTAAAGGAATCATAATCAACGCCAGAACCCAGGTCGCTACCCAGACAAAGCGCGACATTTGCCACTGTGAAAGGGCTGAAATTGACAAATCGATGACAGAGAAAATAAGAATGGTACGAAAGATCTCTTTGAGCTCGAACCAGAATGGCTTGCGATAGGTATAATGACGCAGGCGAACCCAGAACCAGCCCACGCAAATAACGGAAAGCGCAATGTGCGTAGCAATTTTTAAATGCAGGTATTTTTCAGATATATCTGCCAGTGGAGAATGGGTAAACGAATTAATCAATGCCATCGCAATAAATAATGCTGCGTTGAAACAAATTAAATCCGAGCACGCCAGTAAAATTTTTGTCAGAAGACTTTTATATGTAATTTCGTTATCGCGCATAGTTAACTCTTTTATATTATTTCTTTAATCCCTAATGCCTCAACGCTGTTTGATAAATGAGCGAAATATTCACTGCATTTGTTGAGGCAATCTGCGGTAAATTCTCTGAGGCCAAATCAATTCTCACAATAGTAAGCAAGAGAATTGTGATTAATACCAACAGATTAGTCCGACTTCCCTTACCACAGTGGCAGACCATTAAACCAAGAGAAAGGCGCTTCAGGCACGCTACCGCCCTTGGCTGTCGCTGCCAATACCGCTTTCATCCTAATTACAACTTGTTTTATGCGGCATTTTTGCGCTAATTACTGGCCGTGGTCCGCGTGCGATCACAGTTCGCAACATTAAGAGGCTAAGGAGCACGCTATAAACAACTTTGGCGCAGACATTTACTAACACGTTGCTATACTAGTTATTACTGGCTTGTTTACAAGTAGGCCCCGTGTTCCCTGCACTATTTTAGGAAAAAGACTACCAGCGATAAGTATTGATGCCAGCCCTTTCAGGCCATTCCCCTGCAAAATTCAGATTAATTCGATACTCAACCACGCAATAGACTGCATTAAAAATGCACATGGTTATCTGCTGAAAAAAAATAATTGTCTCTTTCATTCAGGTGCAATCTTTATCCATACTTTCATCTTATCGGTGCAAATCGGCAATCAGGGATATTCTTCTCTTCTGGCTGACCCGCCAATTGACCGAGTCAGCGGCTATTTACAGGCTTAACGCCGTTTCACTATCATCAGATTAAGCGCATAACACAGACATTAAGGTGATTAACACATGTTGGAGTGGATCATTGATCCGTCGCTCTGGGCAGGATTAGTAACGCTAATCGTTCTGGAGCTGGTGTTGGGCATTGATAACCTGGTTTTCATTGCCATCCTCGTCGAAAAGCTGCCGCCGAAGGAACGCGACCGTGCGCGCATTATCGGCCTGCTTCTCGCGCTGGTGTCGCGTTTAGCGCTGCTCGCCTCACTTTCCTGGCTGGTAACCCTGACACAACCGCTGTTTACTCTGTTGCACCACGACTTCAGCGCCCGCGATCTGCTGCTGCTGTGCGGCGGCTTCTTTCTTCTTTATAAAGCCACCACCGAGTTAAACAGTCGCCTGGAAGGCGCTGACGAGGAAACCGGTCAAAATAAGAACGGTGCTAAATTCTGGCCGGTGGTGGCGCAAATAGTGGTGCTGGACGCCATCTTCTCACTGGACTCGGTGATTACCGCCGTTGGCATGGTCAACGAGCTGCCGGTGATGATGGCGGCTGTAACGGTGGCGATTCTGCTGATGCTGCTGGCGAGTAAGCCACTGACGCGTTTCGTTAACGGCCATCCAACCATCGTGATTCTCTGTCTGAGCTTCCTGCTCATGATCGGCTTCAGCCTGGTGGCCGAGGGGTTAGGCTTCATTATTCCAAAAGGGTATCTCTACGCGGCGATTGGTTTCTCTATCGTCATCGAGATACTCAATCAGTTGGCGATGTTCAATCGCCGCCGCTTTCTCACTGCCGGCCGTCCACTGCGTCAGCGTACGTCAGAAGCCGTTTTGCGCATTCTGCGCGGCGAGGCGCAGCGTGCGGAACTGGACGCCGATACCGCTTCACTGGTCAGCGATAGCGAAGAGGGCGCGCTATTTAACCGTCAGGAACGGCGCATGATTGCGCGCGTACTGGGGCTGGGTCAGCGCCAGATTAATAGCATCATGACGTCGCGCCACGACATCGAGCATATCGACCTCACCGAAGATCCGGCGGAGATTATGGCGAAGCTCGATCGCAATCAACACACGCGTATTCTGGTGACCGAACAGGGCCGCGACCCGCTCGGTGTGGTGCATGTGATTGATCTCCTGCATCAATCGTTGCACAGCAAATCACTGGATTTACGCTCGCTGATTCGCCAGCCATTAATCTTTCCTGAGCGCGTCACCTTATTACAGGCGCTGGAACAGTTCCGCAACGCGCGCACCCACTTCGCCTTTGTGGTGGATGAGTTTGGTTCGGTGGAAGGCGTGGTCACGCTGAGCGATCTGATGGAAACCATCGCCGGCAATCTGCCGAATGAAGGGGAAAAAATCGATGCGCGCTATGATATTCAAGTGCTGCCCGACGGCGGTTGGGTGGCGAATGGTCATATGCCGTTAGAGGATTTAGCCGTCTACGTGCAGCTGCCACTTGATGAAAAGCGCAATTACCACACGCTGGCAGGATTACTGATGGACAGCCTGCAACATGTGCCGCAGGAAGGCGAAGAGTTACAGATCGGTGATTATCTGCTGCGAACGTTGCAGGTAGAAAATCACCGCGTGCAGAAAGTGGAAATAGTGCCGATAGCACCGTAATAAACCAGGTCGCCATAAATGGCGTAATGCTCGTCAGTTAAAACATGAAAACCATAATTATTGAGAGCACACATTGTAGCGGCGCAATTCTTTGCGCGATAAATCGCGCCGCTACGGAATGTGCGGTGATTTGAGACGGCGCTTAACTGAGCGGCATTGCGCCATAAATGGCGACCCTACGGCTGCTTCGCCGGTTGTTGGCGATCCAGCCACTGATTGAGCCGCGACTTCGCTTCGCTTTGCAATTGCTGACGCACCACGTCATCCACCGGCAACGAGTACTGCAGATTATTCCAGCCGCCGTACATGCGCAGCGGAATAGTTTGCTGGTTCAGCAGCGCAGCTAATTTATCGTCGCCCTGCCAGCCGCGCAGCATCATATTAATGGTGACGTCGAGCTGCTGTTTAACCATATCGACATTGCCTTTGGTTTGCACCGCCAGACGACTATTGCCGCCCTGCAGATCCGGCAAGCTGAAGATGCCTTGCTTGAGACTCACGCGCCCACTCAACTGCTGAATGCCCTGGTCGTCGGGTTGATCGTTGGTGACACGATTACTGACGCGCGCCACCGCACGGCGCACCATCTGCTGCAGATTCAGCTGCGAAAGCTGCAAATTAGTGGCTTCCAGATCCGCACTGCCCTGCCAGTTACGTTTTGCCTCTTCAATGCTCAATCCAGCGCCGCTCACATCGCCTTGCAGTGAAACCGTGCCTTGCAGCGTTTCTGGTAGTTCTAATGCTTTCAGCAGCGGCGCAATGGCGATGTTATCCAGCTCAGGCTGGAATGCCACTTGCGTCACCGGTTTGCGGATATCCACCGAACCGGGAACGGAGAAATGGCCTTCGCCAAATTTGCCTTGTAGCTTACTCAGCGTCATCAAACCTTGCTGATTGCTGGCATCGATCTGCAAGTTGGTCAGCGTCAGGCCGCGCCACACGCTGCTATCGGCGGTGAGATTTAGCGTCAAATCCAGCTGATTCAGCGGCGAGTTGCTGTTATCACGCATTCGCGGTTCAGCAATCACTGGCGTGCTCACCACATTGGCTCGCTGCGGCGCGCTGCTATCCGTCACCGGTGCATTCGCCATCAACGCGTCGATGTCTAAACGGGTGGCGTGTAGCGCCAGATTAAGCTGCTGCGGCAGCGCCAGACGCCCCTCGGCGCTGCCATCCAAGGCGCTGTCATTGGCGGTGAGCTGCATCTTCTGTAGGGAGAAACGCTGATTGTCACCGTTCCATTCGCCCTGCCCGCTCAAGGTGCCTTTGATGCCCTGCGTCGGCAGATTGGCGCCGTCGATGGCGTAATTCAACTCATCCAGCTGTCCGACCAGACGATGTGGGTATTGCGCCACATTCATCTGACCTTTGAGATTGACGCTAACATTGCGCTGATTACGCGAAATCCGGGTAGCCAGATTGATGCTGGCCTGCTTGCTGGCATCCTGATCGAGGTTGAGATTGAGGTCGCGGAAATTATATTCGTCGCCGCCGGGCTGCTGCCAAATCAGCAGGCTGTCGGCAAGACGCAGTTTGCCAATCGTGAATGACCAGCCGTTATCGCTGCTGCTCACTGGCTCGGCATCACCCGGCCCCACTGGCGCGCCGCTCGGCTTTTGTGCAGCGCTGTCTGGCGTGACGCGGATGATGGCGTTTTTCAGCATCACCTGGCTGACGCTAAGCTGATGCGACAACAGCGGCCAGAGATGGACATCCAGGCGCATGTTATCGGCGGTGACCATCGGCTGCGCCGCACCCGGCGCGGTCAGACTCATGCGTCCGGCGAGAATGCTAAGCTGCGGCCAGACGTGCCAGCGCAGATCGCCGCCTACCTGAAGCTGATAACCACTGCGCTGTTCTACCTGCTTTACCATGTAGGTGCGAAAGTCGTTGGGATTGACCAGCAACACCAATGCCGTCATGCCCGCTACCACCACCACTAACAGGATGGCCAGCGTTGTTATCACTCTTCTCATCACATCCTCATTGCCTTCATACTTCACGTTGCAGCAGCGTTGGCTGCGCTCGCTCCCCGCGGTCACTTACTGATGTAAGCTGCCGGCGATTGACTCGCTTGCCGCCTTGCTGCACCTCGACGTATTTTGGCAAGCATTTTGTAGTCAGTCTTTGTCGATGCGGCTGGCATCCGCGCCCTGCTGACCACGATATTTGGCATCTTCGCGACGGTTATACGGTCGCGCAGCCGGGCCCGACAGCGGCTCAAAGCTCAATGCACCAATCAGCATGCCTGGACGCAGCGCCAGCGGCAGTTTGCCTGAATTATAGAACTCCAGCACGATGCGGCCTTGCCAGCCCGGATCGATACGGTGTGCCGTGACGTGCACCATTAAACCCAGGCGTGCCAGCGAAGAGCGGCCATCCAGCCAGCCGACCAGATCGTCAGGAATGGTGACCGATTCCAGCGTCACCGCCAGCGCCAGCTCGCCAGGATGCAGGAAAAAGGCTTCGCCTTCCGGCAGCACAATCTCGTCGCTCATCACGCGGTCCAGCGCGGCACTGACTTCATGCTTTGGACCACTCAAATCAATAAACGCCGCCGTATGACCGCTAAAAGTGCGGAACTGATTGCCGAGGCGCACATCCACCGTGGCGCCGTTGATGCGTTCCACTGGCGGGCGCGGCTCAATCGCCAACTTTCCGTTGTCCAGCCAGGCTTCAATATCGCGATCGCATAATCTCATCGCAGGTACTCCATGAATTAAGTGTAGCGAATGGCTACGACATGGCGTCACGCCGGGGCGGACGCCATGTCGTCAAAGATACTGATTAATCTTGGCCTTGAGGATATCAATGGCGATACGGTTTTTTCCGCCGCGCGGCACAATGATGTCAGCGTACTGCTTGGAAGGTTCAATAAATTGCAGGAACATCGGACGCACGGTCTTCTGATACTGGCTCATCACCGAATCCATGGAGCGACCGCGCTCATTCACATCGCGCTTCATGCGGCGCATCAAACAGATATCCAGCGGCGTATCGACGAAGATAGAGAAATTCATCTCCTGACGCAGGCGGGCATCGGTTAACAGCAAGATGCCTTCGAGAATAATGACTTTCTTCGATTTAAGATGAATACAGTCGCTGGTGCGGGTGTGCTCAACATAGCTGTAAACCGGCAACTCAATTTCCTGACCAGCTTTAAGCGCGCGCAGATGCTGCAACAACAGATCATGATCCATCGCACTCGGATGGTCATAGTTGGTTTTCACCCTCTCTTCCATGGTGAGGTGGCTCTGATCTTTATAGTAGGCATCTTCGGGGATCACACCGATATGCTCGTCACCGACCTGGTCACGGATTTCACGATAGAGCGTGCTGGCGATAAGACTTTTTCCGGATGCGGATGCACCTGCGATGCCAACGATCACGCACTGATGAGACTTGTCAGTCATACTTTTTTAAGACCTGATAACTGGAGCCTGCCTAAGCCGAAGCTGCAACGGGCCGAATGAGAGGGTTAGTTGGCGGCAATTATAGGTATTTCACCGGGTTGATGCCAGAGAAATGGGCCAACGGCTTTTCAGAATATCCCCTTTTGCAGCCAGACGCTTAATCGATACACTGTTCATCTGCCAACACTGCAGCCGGCGTTGGCACTCCGAATATAGCCGCAAGGAAAAGTATGAGCTGGAAAACCCTGACCTATTTTGGCGACAGCATGTTGCTGATCCCGACCGCGGTGATCATCGCGCTGGTCTTGCCATGGAAAAGCGACAACCGCCAAACCGTCTGGTATTGGGTGCTGGCGTTTGGTCTGGCTGGCCTGGTGGTGAGCGTCTCGAAAATCCTGTTTCTCGGCTTTGGCATTGGTAGCGCCCGATTCAACTTTACCGGCTTCAGCGGCCACAGCGCGATGTCGGCCACGCTCTGGCCGGTGATGATGTGGCTGATCTCCGGCCGCTGGTCGCCGCGCTGGCGCCTGTTTACCATTGGCATCGGCTATCTGATCCCGCTGATGGTTGGCCTGTCGCGCCTGGTCATCCACGCGCACTCCAAAAGCGAAGTGCTGGCGGGCCTGATGCTCGGCTTTACGCTTAGCACCGCATTCCTGCTGACGCAGCGCCGCACTTCACTAAAGGGCTTTAGCCTGCCGCAGATTGGCGTCGCGCTGCTGGTGCCGCTGTTGCTGCTCAGCCACGGCCGCGTCGCCACCACGCAACAGTTCCTCGAACGCTTCTCTGCCAATCTTGCCGGCTTAGAAAAGCCGTTTACCCGCGCCGATCTTTTTCGCTAATCCCGTTTGGCCCTTTGCGCGCAAAGGGCCAATCAATTCAGTGAATAACGACTAAAGTCGAATTCCCCGCAGACATCTCAAACAGATGTGCTAGCATGCAAAATAGTGATTGATTGGCGCATTTTCCATCGTGAATCAGGTGCGCGCTGCTGGATTCTTGCATGACCCTCGAGATACTAACTTCACAGGAAAGGCCACAGCGAACCTGGCTCAATGCCTTGCTCATTGGCGGGCTCACTTTTCTACTGACGCTATTTTGCCTGGAACTGATTGTTGTCAGTGGCCGTATTTCGCCGCTTTGGTACTCCACCGCGCTGATGACGGTGATCGTGTTTCGCGCCCACTCCAAACACGTTCCCTTGCTGCTGCTTGCCTGCGTACTGGGTACCGCGTTGGCCAATCTGATTATTATTGGTCCCGCACTCAGTAACATTAAGTTCGCCATCTTAAATATGGTACAGGCGATTCTGGGCGGCGTGATGCTGCGCGCGCTGCTCGATCGCCGCGCCCCGCTCAATTCGTTACTCGACTGGGTGCGCTTTGCCCTGTGCGCCGGCCTGATTGCGCCGCTGTTAGGTGGCGTCGTGGCATTGTGGATGCTGCATGTGGGCAGCAATGCGTCACTGCCCTTCTTCTCGACGTGGGTGATTTCTGAAGTGATCGGCGTGCTGGCGTTTGGCCCGGTGTTATTGCTGTGGCCAAATAAACCGCTGCGCCAGATTTTGACGCCAGGTCGTCAGTTGGAAACCGGCCTGACGCTGCTTGTCACGCTGCTCGCCAGCTATTTGTCGCTGCGTTTTCTGCCGTGGCCCTTCACTTTTATTGTGGTGATTCTTTTTTGGTGCTCGGTGCGGCTACCCAAGTTCGAAGCGTTTCTGCTGTTCTTCCTCAACGCCAGTTTCATCTCGATTCTGCTGGCCTTTAACTGGGTCAACCTGGCGCAAAACGGCATGCTGCTCGGCCAGGTCAGCACCTGGCTGCCATTTCTGTTGGTGCTGCTGCCGAGCCACGTGATGGCGCTGGTGATGGATGCCTTCCAGCGCGAGAAGCATCATATCAGCGAGAGTGAAACCCGCTTCCGTAACGCTATGGAATACTCCGCGATTGGCATGGCGCTGGTTTCGCCTAATGGCGGTTGGCAGCAGGTCAATCATTCGCTGTGCCAGACGCTGGGTTTCCCGGCCGATGAGCTGAAAAAGCTCACCTTCCAGCAAATCACCCATCCCGACGATCTCAACAGTGATTTACAGCAGCTGGAGCGATTGGTGGCGGGTGAAATCATGACCTACACCATGGAGAAGCGCTATTTCCGCAAGGATGGCGAAATCGTCTGGGCGCGCCTGACGGTATCGATGGTGCGCGACGCCGCGCAACAGCCGCACTACTTCATCGCGCAGATTATCGATATCTCCGAATTGAAGCAGAGTGAGCAGATTAATCGACGCTTGATGGGGCGCATCACGCTGGCCAATGAAGCTGGCGGCATTGGCGTGTGGGAGTGGAATCTGCTGACCGGCGAGATGTTGTGGGACAAGCGCATGTATGAGCTATTTGGCTTAAGTCCGCACCAGACGCCCACCTACGATCTGTGGGTGCATCTGCTTGATCCGGCCGAGCGGGAAACCGCCACGCTTGCGGTGCAGCAGGCCATCGAACGCCGCAGCGCTTTCCAGCTGGAATACCGGATTAATTTACCGGAAGGCCCGCGCTACGTGCGCTCTGAGGCCAACCGCATTCTGAGTCAGGATGGTCAGATTGAACGTATGCTCGGCATCTGTCAGGACATCACGCCGCTGCGCGCGCTGAATGAAGCGCTGTTCCAGGAAAAAGAGCGCATGGCGATCACCCTCGATTCCATCGGCGAAGCGGTGATCAGTACCGATGATGAAATGCGCGTCACCTTTATGAATCCGGTGGCCGAAACGCTGAGCGGCTGGCCACAGGAAAAAGCCGCAGGCGTACCCATTGCCGAACTGCTTAACATCACGCGCGGCGCGAGCGGCCCGCGCGTCGATAATTTGCTGTTGTGCCAGCTGCCGGACGAAAAAATCTCTCCCGAACTCGATGAAGAGCTGGTGCTGCATACACCAGACGGCACACGCGTGGAGATTCACTACAGCATCACGCCGCTGAAAACCCTGACAGGTGCCAGCATCGGCGCGGTGATGGTTATTCAGGACGTCAGTGAATCGCGCAAGGTGATGAAGCGCCTGAGCTACAGCGCTTCACACGACATGCTGACGCGCCTGCCAAATCGCCACAGCTTCGAGCAGCGTTTGAAGCAGTTGGTGAACGATGCGGCGGCCAACCACACCCATCACGTCTTGGTATTTATCGATCTGGATAAATTCAAGGCGGTGAACGATACCGCCGGGCATGCCGCCGGGGATGCGCTGCTGCGCGAACTGGCAGAGCTGATGCCGCATCATCTGCGCAGCAGCGATATGCTGGCGCGTTTGGGCGGCGACGAATTTGGCGTGCTAATGCCGAATTGCGAAGTGGATCAGGTGCGCGACGTGGTGCAGCGTATCGTCACCGCCGTGAGCGAATATCGCTTTATGTGGCAGGATCAGACTTATCACGTCGGCGCGAGTGCCGGCATCACGCAAATTGATCAACGTAACTGCATCAGCAATGTGGTGATGTCACAGGCCGATGTCGCCTGTTACAGCGCAAAACACGCGGGCCGTGGTCAGTATCACGTTTATCAGGAAGTGCAGATGTAATCTGCCACGTCTGCCCATTGCCAGCCCGTGCTGGCTGCGCTAAAGTCGCCCCCTTTTTTCCGGCATGGGGGATAAATATGTTTATCGGATTCGATTACGGCACAGCAAACTGCTCAATTGCGGTCAGCGATAATGGCACGCCGCGCCTGCTGACACTGGAGAATGGTCAGCGCTTGCTTCCCTCCATGATTTGCGCGCCAACGCGTGAAGCGATCAGCGAATGGCTGCATCGCCATCATCAGGTGCCAACGCCCGACAGCGAAGGCACCGCCTTATTGCAGCGTGCGCTGCGCTATAACCGCGAAGAAGATATCGACGTCACGCCAGGCAGCGTGCAGTTCGGTTTGACCGCGCTGCAGCAATATATGGTCGATCCCGAAGAAGTGTGGTTCGTGAAGTCACCGAAATCCTTCCTCGGCGCTAACGGCCTGAAACCGCAGCAGATCGCCTTCTTTGAAGATTTGGTGTGCGCGATGATGCTGCACATTCGTCAGCAAGGCGAAACCCAGCTCGATCGCCCGATTGAGCAAGCGGTGATTGGCCGCCCGATTAACTTCCAGGGTTTAGGCGGCGAAGAGGCTAACCAGCAGGCGCAAGGCATTCTGCTGCGTGCGGCACAGCGCGCCGGTTTCCGTGATGTCGAGTTCCAGTTTGAGCCGGTGGCGGCGGGCCTCGATTTCGAAGCCACGCTGCAGAAAGAGACGCGCGTATTAGTCGTCGATATCGGCGGTGGTACCACCGACTGCTCGATGCTGCTGATGGGGCCGGAATGGCGTCATAAAACCGATCGCCGTGAAAGTTTACTTGGCCACAGCGGATGCCGCGTGGGCGGAAACGATCTCGACATTATGCTGGCGTTTAAAACCCTGATGCCGCTGCTGGGCCTCGGTGGCAATACGCAGAAAGGCACCGCGCTGCCCGCGCTGCCGTGGTGGAATGCGGTGGCGATCAACGACGTTCCGGCACAGAGCGACTTCTATTCTGCTGCCAGCGGCAAACTGCTGCGCGATTTGATTCGCGATGCTGAACACAGCGACAAAGTGGCGCACCTGCTGAAAGTGTGGCAGCAGAAGCTGAGCTATCGTCTGGTGCGTGCGGCGGAAGAGAGCAAGATTGCGCTGTCGGAGGTGAAAGAGACCGATGCCTCGCTGGCGTTTATCGCCGCGCAATTGCAGGCGCAAATTAGCGCTGCGCAGCTGGAAGAAGCGATCAATCAACCGCTGGAACGCATTCTGGAGCAAGTGCATCTGGCGCTCGCCACCTGCGAAACCAAACCGGAAGTGATTTATCTCACCGGCGGTAGCGCACGTTCTCCGGTGTTGCGCGCGGCGTTACAACAGGCGCTGCCCGATACGCCTATCGCCAGCGGCGATGACTTCGCCTCGGTGACCGCCGGCCTCGCCCGCTGGGCCGAAGTGATGTTCAGATAATCCCCTCTCCCTGCCCTCTCCCTGTACAGTCCGGGGACATGGTGAACACTTGTTCGGGGACATGGTAGACACTTACAACTAAGGCATAAGAACCCGTTTATGGAGTCGCTTATGTCCTGGGATGCGAGAGATACCATGTCATTACGTA